>Ga0228535_1000187_pt1 | contig 204918 bp, 185 predicted proteins | sample SJ1metagenome_FD_168457 | JGI IMG/M metagenome (GOLD analysis project Ga0228535, IMG submission 168457) | Enriched culture of PCE-dechlorinating microbial communities from Ithaca, New York, USA - SJ1 | ecosystem: Engineered > Modeled > Simulated communities (microbial... > Unclassified... | reverse complement strand
CGGTTCGAGTCCGATCCGGGTCGCCATTATGCCTCGGTAGCTCAGTCGGTAGAGCAACGGACTGAAAATCCGTGTGTCGACAGTTCGATTCTGTCCTGAGGCACCATTTGTAAGTAAGCACTCACAATATGTGGGTGCTTTTCTTTTTTTAATTGTGAACTTAATGTAAAATTTTTCAGGTGCTGTTTAAGCAAAAAAGCTGAAACAGCACTATTTTTGCGCATCTTAGAAAGTGTGTCTAAAAATGTTACAATTCATATGCTATTGTAGAACATTGTGATAAGTGCTACAATAACCCTACCGAAATGGTAAGAATTAAGCTTTTATATAGGAGGGAATGAAATGAAAGTCGAATTACAAAAAAAATACCAATTATTTATTAATGGAGAATGGCGCGATGCCTCTGACGGCGCGACGCTTAAAACTTATAATCCAGCAACCGGCGAGCTTCTGACAGAAATTGCCGATGCTTCTGAGAAAGATGTTAACGATGCTGTAAAAGCCGCACATAAAGCTTTCCAAACCTGGAGCAAAACAACAGTAGTTGAAAGAGCAGCTGTTTTAAATAAAATCGCCGATATCATTGACGAAAATAAAGAGTTTCTGGCAACTGTTGAAACGATGGATAACGGCAAGCCAATCAGGGAGACTACTTATGCGGATATCCCGCTGGCGGCCGACCACTTCAGATATTTTGCGGGTGTTATCCGCGGTGAAGAGGGCAGTGCCACTATGATTGACGAGAATACTCTCAGCCTTATTCTGAGGGAACCAATCGGCGTAGTTGGTCAAATCGTTCCTTGGAACTTTCCGTTCTTGATGGCAGCCTGGAAATTGGCACCTGTGCTAGCTGCAGGCGATGTCACTATTCTTAAACCATCAAGCAGCACATCGTTGAGTGTGCTGGAATTGATGAAGCTTATCCAAGGCATTGTGCCAAAAGGCGTTATCAACCTTATCACAGGCAAGGGCTCGAAGAGCGGCGAATTCCTGCAGCATCACACTGGTCTTGATAAATTGGCATTCACCGGTTCTACGGAAGTAGGCAGAGAAATTGGTCTTTCTGCTGCGCAGATGATCATTCCTTCAACTTTGGAATTGGGTGGCAAATCTGCTAACGTATTCTTCAAAGACGCGGATATGAAAATGGCGCTCGAAGGCATCCAACTTGGTATTTTATTTAACCAAGGGCAGGTATGTTCTGCCGGATCCAGAATTTTCGTGGAGGAATCCTTCTATGATGAATTCATGGCACACGTCATCCCGGCTTTCAAAAACCTTAAAGTAGGCAATCCGCTTGATATGAATACGCAGATGGGCGCGCAGGTTGATGAGCGGCAGCTCAATAAAATTCTAAGTTATGTAGAAATTGGCAAGCAGGAAGGTGCCAAGGTTGCTGTTGGCGGCGCAAGATATACTGATGGTGAAGCTGCTAAAGGATGCTTCATGCAACCAACCTTATTGACCGATGTTACCAATGATATGCGCGTTGCTCAGGAAGAGATTTTCGGACCTGTCGGCGTAGTGATTAAATTCAAGAATGAAGACGAACTGCTCGCTATGGCTAATGACAGTATGTATGGTTTGGCTGGCGGTGTCTTTACCAAAGATATTAATAAGGCTATCAGAGTTGCCAGAGGCATCAGAACAGGCCGTGTATGGGTCAACACCTACAACGTTTTCCCGGCAGGTACACCATTCGGCGGTTACAAGGAGTCCGGTATCGGCAGAGAGACCCACAAGGTTATCCTTGATCACTATACGCAAATGAAGAACATTATTATCAACCTTAAGGAACAACCTGGCGGATTTTATGTAAAATAAAAACAAATGGGGATTAGCAGGAATCGCAAGTTGCTTCCTGCTTTTTCTTTTTGTATTGGAGTAATGAATAACGGTATGGTTAAAAATATTACAAGATTATGAATGACTAAAACATAATTCCGTATGCAAATTGTATTATTATTGGTAATTTAGTATAATAATTAACTGATTATAACTAAATTATGCATTAAAAAGCAGCTGTTTTATTAACAGCGTTGATTTAATTTTGAGGTGGATTATGAGCTCTTTGCAGGAAATACGGGAAACGGTTCAAAGGACAGCGGAAGCCATAGCGGATGTTCTAAAAATAGAGGTAGAAATTGCCGACAGCCATCTCATCCGAATAGCTGGTACTGGTGAATACAAAGACAAATGCGGGCGGTTTATGCCAGATAGTTTTGTTTATCAGCACGTATTGAAAACAGGAACTCCTGTTGTTATTAAAAAGCCAGGTTACCATGAGCTTTGCCAGCCCTGCCCAAGAAAAGGCAACTGTTCTGAAAGCGGCGAAATAGCTTCACCAATCTTGTTGAATGGAATACCGGTGGGAGTTATTGGTTTGGTGAGCTTTGACGCGCTGCAAGCCAAAAGACTATTCAATAATGTTGAATGGATGTCACAGTTTATTACAAAAATGGCGGAACTTATTGCCGGCAATTTGCCGGAGACAGCTGATGCTGAAGAGGACAACGCCAAACACCTTAGACTGGACTCATTAGAAAAAGAGGCTATCATTAAAGCATTGGAAGAGTTTGCCGGTAATTCCAGAAGCAAGGAGAAAGCGGCAAAAATCTTAGGAATAAGCAGGGCGACTTTATATCGGAAAATCAGAGAGTACGAAATTTAAAAAAATATATAAAAAACTGTAGACAAATGTCTCAAAATGAGATATCCTTGTTCTAACAAAATTAGCTAGAGTTTTTGAGCAGTGACGCTCTGGAAAAAGTAATTACTTTTTCCAGAGCGTTTTGTATTTACCTGAGGTGTTCGCGATGAAGCAGGCAAAGCAAAATTGTGAGTTTAAAATTCAGATACGGAGATGAAAGATTAATGAATAAAATAGCCTGGGTTGAAAATAAAATGAAAAAAGCGATTGGCGTCTCTACGGATTTTCTTGGCGACGATGAAATAAAAAGAGCAAAGGACTTTCATAAAAGTTTTCCTGAGTATGCGGAAACACCACTGAGGAAGCTTGATAATCTTGCGGAATACTTAGGGCTCGGCGGCGTTTATATTAAGGACGAGTCTTATCGCTTTGGGTTGAATGCCTTTAAAGTTTTGGGAGCTTCCTATGCAATGGCAAAATATATTGCCAAATGCTTAGAGGTTGATATAAGTGAGCTTGATTTTGCAACATTGCAGTCTCCGGAAATCAGGGCAAAATTAGGCGAAATTACATTTGTTACGGCTACTGACGGAAACCACGGTCGCGCCGTTGCTTGGGCAGCAAGCCAGTTTAAGCAAAAAGCTGTAGTTTATATGCCAAAAGGTTCTTCCCAAACTCGTCTGCAGAATATACAGGCAGAGGGTGCAGAGGCCTCAATAACTGATTTGAATTATGACGAGGCGGTTCGTCTGGCAGCTGACAATGCCAAAAAGTTCGGCTGGGTAGTTATACAGGATACTGCCTGGGAAGGGTACGAGGAAATACCTGCTTGGATAATGCAGGGCTATGGCACGATTGCTGCAGAAGTATTGTCTCAATTAGAAGCGCATAATTGGCAGAAGCCAACACATATATTCCTGCAGGCAGGTGTTGGCTCGTTTGCCGGTTCTATAGCTGGCTGCTTCATTTCGCAGCTTGGTGAGGCAAGACCAAAAATATCAGTTGTAGAGCCTGATCTTGCAGATTGCATTTATCGATCAGCAATAGCCAATGATGGCAAGCCGAGAATTGTGACTGGTGATATGAATACCATTATGGTTGGCTTGGCTTGCGGGGAACCAAACAGCATAGGCTGGGAAATCTTAAGGGACTACAGCGAAAGCTTTTTTTCCTGCCCTGACGAAGTTTCGGCAAAAGGCATGCGCCTTTTGGGCAATCCTCTTGGTAATGACAGTAAGGTAGTATCAGGCGAATCGGGTGCGGTGGCAGCTGGCCTGATAAGCTTATTGATGAAGGATGAAGCATTGCTGCTAGCAAGGAAAGCATTAGGACTTGATCAAAATTCTTCTGTGCTCATAATCAGCACAGAAGGAGATACTGATCCTGAAAAATACAGGCGCATAGTCTGGGATGGCGAATATCCGGTAACCAATAATATTTAAGGCGCATGGGAGGAGAGATATTTATGCTTACAAAACAGCAGGAAGACGGTCTGATTTTGCTATGTCAGGAATTAATACAGCACAAAAGCTATTCTGGAGAGGAAAATTCAGTAGGTGAGTATCTTAAGAAAACATTTCTGGCTCTTGGATATGATGAAATATTCGTCGATGATTACGGCAATGTTATCGGACATATCAAAGGAACGCAGCCTGGCAAAAAGATTTTGTTTGACGGCCATATCGATACGGTGCCTGTTCCGGATGAAGGAAAATGGCAGCATGCTCCTTTTGGCGGAGAATTGATTGACGGCAGGATATACGGCCGTGGCTCAACAGACATGAAAGGTGCGCTTAGTGCGATGATCCTTGGTGCATATTTCTTTGCCGAGGAATGCAAAAAAGATTTTGCAGGCGATATATTCGTGGCCGGAGTTGTGCACGAAGAATGTTTCGAGGGCGTGGCAGCACGCAAAATAAGTGAGAGGGTGCAGCCGGATTATGTTGTTATCGGCGAAGCATCGGAACTGAATTTAAAAATAGGCCAACGCGGAAGGGCGGAAATAATTGTCGAAACCGAGGGTAAGGCGGCACATTCTGCAAATCCTCAAAACGGTATTAATGCGGTCTACAAAATGACAGAACTTATCGCGAGGATTCGCCAGCTTAAAACACCTGAACAGGCAGTTTTGGGCAAGGGAATTCTGGAGCTGACGGACATAAAATCATCTCCATATCCTGGTGCTTCCGTTGTTCCTGATTATTGCAGGGTTACTTATGACAGAAGGCTGCTGGTTGGTGAAACTAAAGAGTCGGTGATAGAGCCAATCAATGAACTGATTAAAGAAATGCAGCAAAATGATGCGGAATTTGTGGCAAAGGCTTCTTATTCTACCGGTACGGAAAAATGCTATACAGGGGCAGAGATTAGCGGTGAAAGGTTTTTCCCAGGCTGGTTATATGCTGAAGACGATGAATTTGTACAAGCGGCATTCAAAGGTTTGCATTTAGCGGGACTTGAGCCTGAGATCACTCAATATTCTTTCTGCACAAATGGCAGCCATTATGCAGGCGAAGCAGGAATCAAGACCATTGGCTTCGGCCCCTCTAAGGAAAATTTAGCACATACAGTTGATGAATATATTGAAGTAGACCAATTAACTAAAGCAATGGAAGGCTATGCAGGCATTTTGAAAGCAGTATTTCAAAGAGGGTGAATTTTTTGAAACTCTTGATTAAGAATGGAATGATTGTTGATGGGACAGGCAGTCAGGGATATTTAGGAAATATTTTGGTAGAGGATGGACTTATTACAGAAATAGGAAATATAAAACTTCAGGCTTTTGACAAAGAAATTGATGCCAATGGATTAGTTGTAGCTCCTGGGTTTATAGATACGCATAGCCATTCTGATTTGGAGATTTTAGTTAAGCAGCATATAGAACCAAAAATCAGGCAAGGTGTCACAACAGAAATTCTGGGACAGGATGGTATATCGATGGCTCCGCTTCCGCTTGAATATACTTCTTCCTGGCGCAAAAATCTGGCTGGATTAGATGGTGACAGCGAAGAAATTGACTGGACTTACCAAAATACAGATGGTTATTTATCTTTGCTGCAAATCAAGGGAGTAAGCCTTAATGAAGCATACTTAGTACCACACGGCAATATCCGCATGGAAGCAATGGGGCTGGACAGCAGAAAACCTACACCACCGGAAATGCAGAAGATGTGTGATATCTTACGGCGTGAATTGGACGCAGGTGCTTATGGCTTATCAACTGGCCTGATTTATCCTCCCTGTGCCTACGCTGATACTGAAGAATTGGTTGAGTTGTGCAAGGTAGTGGCAGAATACGATGGCGTTTTTGTTGTTCATCAGCGCAGTGAAGCAGATACCATTATTCCCTCGATGCAGGAAGTACTTGAGATTGGACGCAGATCAGGCGCAAAGATACATTTTTCACATTTCAAGGTTTGCGGACATAAGAACAGGCAGTTTATCCGGCAAATGATAGATTTACTGGACAAAGGTCAAGAAGAAGGCCTGCGTATTTCTTTTGACCAGTATCCTTATGTTGCCGGCAGTACGATGCTTGGAGTAATCTTACCGCCATGGGCGCATGACGGAGGCACAGACAAGCTGCTTGAACGTTTGGAGGATACCGAACTCCGCAAAAAAATGATTTTTGATATCGAACATGGTTTGCCTGGCTGGGATAATTTTGTTGAATTTGCTGGGTTGGACAAAATTTTTGTTACAAGTGTAAAAACAACAAAAAATGCAGAGTTGATTGGCAAAAACTTGGTGGAAATAGGAAGGCTGCGCGGCAAAGATCCTTACGAAGCTGTTTTTGACTTGCTTTATCAGGAAGAAAACGCAGTCGGTATGGTCGACTTTTATGGTACTGAGGAAGACGTCAAACTGTTTCTCACCAGAAAAGAACAGAACGTTTGCACAGACGGCCTTTTGGCAGGAAAGCCGCACCCCAGGGTTTTCGGGGCATTTCCAAGAGTCTTAGGAAAGTATGTTCGGGAAGAGAAAACTTTGAGTCTGGAAGAAGCTGTTAAGAAAATGACGTCGAAGCCAGCAGAAGTTTTTGGCATTCAAGGACGCGGTGTGCTTAAAGTAGGCAACTATGCCGATATCGTAATATTTGACCCTCAAACAATAATAGATATGGGCACATTTATAGAGCCGGAACAATACCCGCGAGGCATTGCATATGTAGTGATTAATGGCAGTGTTGTTTTGCAGTCTGGCCAATATGGCAAGAAAGTTGCAGGCAAGGTGCTGCGCAAAGCAAAAATAGGATAATACGGTTTCGGCCTTATTATAAATAATTAAAAATGAAAGAGGGATCATGATGAAAAAGACTAAAATAGTAGCAAGTATCCTGGCTACATTTATGGCAGCAACGTTTCTGGTAGCCGGTTGCGGAAAGTCAGCTGAACCAACCACCAAAGCTCCTGCACAAAGCAGAATCGATGAAATCAAGAAGAATGGCAAATTGGTTCTCGCGACAGGAAACTATCGCCCATTCGAGTATCATGATGAAAAAACTAATAAATTGGTAGGTTACGATATTGATTTGACAGAGGCTATTGCCAAAAAGATCGGTGTACCAGTAGAAGTCAAAGAAATGCAGTTTACCAGCCTGATACCTACATTGCAGAATGGACAAGCTGATATAGTAATCGCCGCCATGTATATTACTGACCAACGTAAAGAAGTAGTTGATTTTGCAAATCCGTACATGGATACAGGCATGGTTTTGGTTGTTAACGGCGATAATAATGAAATTAAAAGTGTAAAAGACCTGGATGGCAAAGTTGTTGGTGTTAAAACAGGTGCCACCAGTGAGAAGGTCGCACAAGACCTTAAAGCTAAAGGTGCCAATATCACCATTAAAAGCTATAAAGAAACCGTCGATTATTTGATGGACATGGAAAACGGCCGTCTTGATGCTTCAATCAACGATCTCTTGAATCAGCTCGAATATAACAAGACTCATCCGAATGTCAAAATTGTCGGCGAACCATTTACGAAAGCATCCTTGGGTATTGCTGTGAAAAAAGGCGATAAAGAACTTGTTGACCTTGTTAACAGCGTTTTGAAAGAAATGAAAGAAAATGGCGAAGCTGATAAATTGTACAAAAAATGGTTGATGGGTACGAAGGCATAATTTTGGGAAAGGAAGTAGGGCGATGAACTTAGATTACTCCGTTATAATTGGCAAACTTCCTTTATTTATTGAGGGATGTTGGGTTACGCTGGAGATATCGTTTTTTGCCTTGCTTTTAGGCATGATATTCGGTATAGGCGGAGCCCTGTGCCGGATTTCAACCAATAAGTTTTTGTCCAGAATGGCATTTTTGTATGTCTGGATAATACGTGGAACTCCGGTTATGGTTCAGTTGTTTATTTTATATTTCGGCCTGCCGCAGTTAGGGATTAAAATGTCCAGCATGACGGCTGGCGTGCTGGGTCTTGCGGTTAATACCGGAGCGTATATCACGGAAATAATCCGCGCCGGTATCCAGGCCATCGATAAGGGACAGCTGGAAGCTTCTTTGTCCCTCGGCATGAAATACAGGCAGGCAATGATCAGGATTATTGGACCGCAGGCTATCAAAGTCTGCATTCCGCCGCTGGTAAATCAATTTATTATGACCCTCAAAAATTCATCAATCGCTTCTTTGGTTACAATAACAGAGCTATTCCGTACTGGTGAGCAGCTTATTTATACTACCTTCCGCAGTTTTGAGGTATATACTGTTGTTGCTGTTCTGTATCTGATTATGAACTCGGTGTTCATGATTATTGCGGATAAACTGGAGAAAAGGATGGCAAGACAATGAACCATATTGTTGAAATGCGTAATATTTGTAAATCTTTTGGTCCGGTTGAAGTATTAAAAGATTTTAATCTGCAGGTTAATGAGGGTGAAAAAATTGTTATCATTGGGCCAAGTGGTTCCGGCAAAAGTACTGTTTTGCGCTGTATCAATTGTTTGGAACCTATCCAGTCAGGCGGTATCTTGTTTGAAGAACAGGAAATTAATGACAAAACCGATTTGAGCATGCTTAGACGAAATATCGGCATGGTTTTCCAACGGTTCAATCTATTTCCCCATAAAACAGTGCTGGAGAATGTTATTGAAGCACCGGTCATTGTCAAGGGAATGCCCAAAGAGGAAGCGCGTACGCTTGCCATGGGCTTGCTCGAAAGGGTTGGACTTGCCGATAAGTTCGACAGCTATCCCAAAGAACTTTCTGGCGGACAGCAGCAACGCGTAGCCATTGCCAGATCGCTCGCGATGAATCCGCAGATAATGCTTTTTGATGAACCGACTTCTGCCTTGGATCCAGAATTGGTGGGAGAGGTACTGATGGTTATGAAGAGCTTGGCTGAAGAGGGTATGACTATGATTGTCGTAACTCACGAAATGGGTTTTGCCCGCGAGGTGGCTGACAGAGTTATCTTTATGGATAAAGGCGTAATTGTCGAAGAAGGTGAACCTGAGGAATTCTTTGGCAATCCCCAGCAAGAAAGGACTCAAAACTTTCTCAGACGTATCCGCTACTAAGTGTGAGCTAAGGTTATTTAAATGGTTTGTAAAAGGGACTATCTCCAAATTTGGAGATAGTCCCTTTTTTGAGTTGTGTTGATCAAGTTGAGTCTTATTTCTTTTGCGAGTTACTGATAAAGGTAAACGTACCTTTATCTTGTGCACTATCTGACCAATCGCGGTTGATGCCTTCAGTAGATTTAGAAGTTAAGTAACGGATATCCAATTGCGGTTTACGGTAATTTCCCCAAGAACCATAAATTTCACCATAATTTAAGGTTTGGTTGGCTTTGATTTTCAGTGCGGTGGAATTATCACGGTCGTCGGTGAAGGCTGGTTCGAAGTCGCTATACGCTCCTGTGCTGCCATATTGGAAAACATTATAATTGCCGCTGTTATCAGCCGAGCCGCTGCCGATAATTTCATAATAACCAGGAGAAGAGTAGCGTGTAGCAGGCGTCATCCAGGCGACAGAGCCAACAAGGTCACTCACATCTTCACCATGACTGTTGAAGACGCGTCCGGTTTGTGCGGGTATTTGTTGCCCCTGCCAGTATTCAGTGTGGTCGGCCACATAAGTGAAATCTGCTTTGGTAATTTCTAAAGCGGTTGTGCCGGAAATATTATAATTTTTGAAAACATCGCCAGTGAGTTCTACTTTCAACTTGTCTGAATGGGTGCCAACGTTTGTAGTACGTTCAGCTTCATTGCTTAGCGTATAGTCAGCTGAAGTTGCTGAATCCCAAGCTGTTAAACCATTAAAAATTGGATTATTATAGCTGCCGGTGGCGTTGTCTCGGCCATATTCGCGCGTGCCGGTGTAAGCATAGGTCAGGTCCTTCTTGTTAATTGTAAACTTATCAGTGTGTGTAATATCATAGTTTTTGTTTAAATCAGCGACAGTTGTAGTATTCAGGACTTTGTTGTTAGGTATTTGCGAGCCTTCCGTGCCATAGACGCCGGCATTGGAACGTTCATCAAGACCTTCGACAACGGTTGTAGAATTTTGCAGCAAAGTATTGTCCCAGGTCATCAAACCGGTTGTATTGTCAGCGGTACCCGTATTGGAAGTGTAAGTAAAACCGGTGGTCGGATTAGCGCTGCCGTATGTCTTGCTGCCTTCGGTGTTGACGGTTAACTGCCGTTTGTTGATGGTTAAAGTATCATCAAAAGTGATGTTGTAGTTGGTAGACAAATCGGAGTATTCAGTGCCTGCCTTATTGGCAAAATCAGTATTCAAGGCTTGCGTGCCGTTAGCATCTTTAGTGCCATATTTGCCTGCATCGCTCTGGGTTGTGATGCCTGTCGTTGTATCTTTGCTGAAAGTGTCGGTATTCGCAAGATAAGTATCGTAAGCCAGCTTGTCGAAATCAGTCAAACCTTTGTTTAAATAAGAGTAGTTGATCTTATCGTTGCCTTGACCGTAAATTCTGTTGCCTTCCGTAATTATCTGCAAGGAGGCTTTATTAATGGTAAATTTGTCGGCATAAGTAATATCATAATTATTGGTAATCGCATTTTGATTAAGGGTGGTGTGCAGTACTTCGGTGTTGGAAGCTTGGTTACCCTTAGTACCATAAATTCCAGCATTGGATTCATTGGTGATGCTGCTGTCAACGGTTGTTGAGGTACCGCTGAAGATGTTGCCGTCCCAGCTCATCAGACCGCTGTTGGCAGTAGCTGCATCGGTGGTATAGGTGAAGCCGTTTGAGGGGTTGACGGTTCCGTAAGTTTTGCTGCCTTCAGTGTTTACCGTCAGCTGACGTTTGTTAATGGTGAATTTGTCGGTATAGGTGATATCGTAGTTCTTAGCTATATTCGCAGCAACCGAAGTTGTCAGCACCTTACTGTTATTGGTTCCTTGTGTACCGTACTCGCCTGCGCCAGTCTGCTGCGTGATGCCACCGCCAACTGTAGTGCTGCTGCCATTCTGTAATGAAGTATTGTCCCAGCTCATCAGGCCTGTAGTATTTCCGGCAGTGCCGGTATTAGTAGTATAAGTGAACCCAGTTGTCGGATTGGCGTTACCATATACTTTGCTGCCTTCGGTATTGAGTTCAAGGGCACGTTTGTTGATGGTTAAAGTATCAGCAAATTTAATGTTGTAATTGTTAGCTATATTGTTGTAGTTTGTTGAACCGGCATTTTGTATTGAGGTGTTAATTGCTTTTTGACTGTCACCGTTTTGGGTACCGTAAACACCTGCATTGCTGGTAGAAGTAATACGGCTTGCGGCTGAACTGTTATAGGTAGTGTTGTCTTTAAGATAGGTGTCATAGTCGTCGACATCAAAATTTTTCAACCCATTATAAGTGTAACCATAAGTAATACTATCATTGTTTTGACCATAGATTTTGGAGCCGTTTGTCAAAATAGTTAAGTCTATCGGTTTGATTTTTAAACTATGGTTGCCGTTTTTGACAAGATAGTCGTATTTATACGCAGAATTGAGTATTTGATTATTGGTCGTAGAAGGATTAAAGACGACAGTACGATTGTCGGTACCATCTGTTTTGGTGAACAAAGTGGCCACATCAATCAGGCTTCCTGTGTATTCTGTGCCGGCTTTTAAATCATATACGGTCACGTTGCCTGCTCCATCACGTTTAACGAAAGTTGTTGCATCAATTTTATTAAGCGTGTTTTCCGGTAAGCCTTCAACCAGGTTCAATAAACTTTGCAGAACAGTTTTGTTGATGACCGTACTGGAATTATCCCGGCTGTTACTGGCATAACCGTTGGCATTGACTGCCCATTTGCCATCACTGGCTGTTGAAGCGTAAATGATACTGTCACTTGTTGACATGTTGTCGCCATAGTTGCGTTCGCCGTTAATAGTGACATTTAAATCAACAGGTTTCAACGTCATCGTGCTCTTGTCAACAGCGGCTGCCGTAGTGCCGAACGTATTCTGAGCGGTATTTGTTTTTAGAGTCGTATTAGCATTTTCTGCTTTCCACACCAGGTTGTAGTTTTTGCTTAGGGCGGCAGAGTTAAATGCAGGGTTGGGGCCAAATGACGTCACATCATAGCTGGTTACTTTCCCTGTGCTATCCACGATTACATGGGTTTTATTGTCAATTGTTATGACTGAGCCACCATCGGCTTTGCCTTGGATAGAATACGTTAAGCCGTTTTTATTAAGGAAGGCGGTAACGTCGTTGGCGGTCATACCGACCAATTTGTCCTGATCCCATGCTTTCAGATAGCCTTCGGTACTGGTATAGGCCCCATTGGTTCCAACGGCGTCATCAATTCCGACCAACGTGAACTTGTATTCACCATTGCGGTCAAGATTGGTTTTGCCATAATCGCGAACGCCGTCGACAGTGTAGTAGAGATTAGCTTTGCCAATGGTTTCCTGACCTGCATAACTAATATTATAGTTTCTGTGGTCAGCTTCGAGCCCGCCTAAGGAACCTGAGGAGAAGTTGTAATTGCCGGCGTCCAGTTGGAGGGTATCTTTCGTACCGTTAGAGATATCTTCGTAGACAAAATTATTACCTTCAGTAGAATTTTTCATCATGGTTACGAGGCCGGACATAACGTCTTTCGTTTGACCGTCTGTCAAGATTCCCTCACCTTGCATGAATCCATTAATGGTAACTAGATATTTGCCTTCGGCATTCGCTTTGGCGGCAATTGTTTCTCCGTTTGTCAAAATAACTTTCTCATAATAATAACCATCAGGATAGGTGACTAAATCGTTGGTATCTATTACCTTGTAGTAATTGCTGCCGACTGCTACATAATAACCGGTAAGTGCATAGTTGCCGTAAGTTTTGTTGCCTGTTACTTTGACGGTCATGTCCTTCGGCAAAATAACAATCTGTGCTTTGGGATCAATTTGGTAAGCATGCTGAGGAGACCAGATAGAAGAGCGGTCATAACGATATTGACTGGATCCCGGATGTTCTCCTGATTCGGTATAGCCATCAGTCCAGACATTCTTACCGGCACCGTCATTAAAGTCAGCTCGGCCGTAGAGGTGATCTACATCCTGTGTAACCAGATTATGCGTAGTGCCGTCATATTCAAATACTCGGTCCAGACCAGTGTTATTCAGGTAAGCCTGTAAAAGCGGTAGCGAGCTGTTTTCATAAATTAACCAGTTATCACCCTGGTTGCTGGAAACCATTCGTTTATAAATAGTAATATCAGCTTCTCCGTCAGCTTTAAAAGTGTTAGTTCCGCTTCCATCAGTCGTTAAGGTATAAGTTTTGCCATTTTCCAAGCTCTTAAACTTATCTGTAGTTCCTTCTACAGGCTGTAAGATTGCCACGTGATTGCCGTTGGCAGCCAAAGTAAAAAGACCTTCTTCTGGGGTGAAGTAGCGAACAGTACTTCCATTGATAGTGGCATCAACGTCTGTAGGTGTTGTTGTATAGACATACAAACCGCCTTGAGTAGTATCTTGTATAATTCCAATCCAATTGGTATTGTTGGTAGCATTGTCACCGAGCGATTTAACATTAGTGCCTTGCCGCATCAGTTTAATGTCTTGGCCTTCGCTTTTGATATTCGAGGCAACTGTTCCGCTGATTTGATTGCCGACAGCTTTTGTTTGACCAGAAAATTCTTTGCCTGTACTGGCATCAGTGCCTGTGACGTAAAAAGAATTTTTTAACGTGCCGCCTGACATTGTTCCCACCAGACCGCCGCTGCTGGCGGCTGTACCGGTTACTGTGCCGGCGTTATACGTGGTGTCGATCATACCATTTGTCATATTGCCAACAAGACCGCCGGTATTTTCTATGCCTGTTACATTGGCATCCAGGTAACCCATGCGATTCATATAATAACGATCTTCAGCGGGCACGTAATTGGTGTTATTAGTTGAGTTATCAGGATTAACGATACTTCCGTCTGCCAGCACATAATAGCCTTTGGCGCCTTGAGTATCACTTTTTCCGACAGTACCGTTTTCCAGGGTAGGAATAAAATAATAATAGGTTGGATTGCCTGAACTGTCTACAGAATAGAAACTATAGTAGCGAACATCTTCTTCTGTTACATTGCTGCTGCTGGTTATATTTTTCACGGCATCAGGTAAGCCACTCGCAAATGTTTCACGAATTACCGTATTGTTATCGGCATTATAAGCATTTGTAATTTTGCCGGACGCACCCGTCATTTGACCAACCAAGCCACCAGTGTTCGTGGTGCCAGTTACGTTGCCGGCATTGTAAGCTTTATCAATAGTGGTATTTTCTGCTAAGCCAACTAAACCGCCGGTATTTTGACCGGTGCCGGTTATCTTGCCGGATTTGCTTTGGTTCTGGCTGCCAACATAATAAGCTTTGATTGCTGCGTTGCCAGTATTTAAGGCCGCCAAATTGCCACTTAAAGTTGAAGCTTCATTCGTGTTATAAACCGTATCAAAAGAGGCATTAGTAGCTTCGCCTGCAATACCGCCCGTATTGTCGATGCCGCTGACTTGTCCCTTGTTATAGGAATTTGCCAGTGTTTTTGTATTAGTCGGCATAGTATCGTTATTCACATTACCAACTAACCCACCAGTGCTTTTTTCACCATAAATGGTACCAGCGTTGATTACGCTGCTCACATTAGAATTGTCCAAATGACCAACAATGCCGCCTACATTGGAGATATTAACACTGCCGTCATCATTTTTGCCGGTGACAGCAGCACTATTGTAAGCTGAATTAATGTTGCTGGCGTCGGTTGCAAGGCCAACCAGACCGCCTATATTGGCTGATCCTGCAGTAGTGCTGGTGACTGAGCCGCCGTAGGTTGCGGAACTGCTGACAGTGGTTCCTTTCATTTGCCCGACTAAAGCCCCGACATTGCTTTGCCCTTCAATGACGGCATTGTTCAAAATGACGCGCCTGAGAGAAGAGCCGTCAGTTACACCGAACAAACCTACATTATCTTCGTCGGTACGCTTAATGGTCAAATTGCTGATGCCGTGGACTGTGTCACCGTCATAACCGTCAAAAGAACCCTTAAATGCTTTGCCGGTATCTGCATCTCCGATTGGATTAAAGCCTTTATTATCATTCCATTTGGAAGAATCAATGCTTTTTGCTGGTTGATTGATTGCTGTGGTATTTAGAGCATTAAATTGGGTCAGCGCTGTAGCTAAAGCAGGCTTTGCGGCATTGGCACCTGTTGCAAAGGTATTCATCGCCGTGTTGACTGTTTGGGCTGAGTTGTAGGTTGATTGCGCATCCTTTACCGAACTAGCCAAACCCAAAAGCTGAGTTTGTGTATCTGAAGGAATCGTAACAGGGTTATTGGAAGCATCAACGCCGGTAACTGTACTACCCGTTATGGTATAGGTAATCCCGCCTTGAACCGTGGTAACCGTGGATGCGGTAATATTGTACATTTCACCATTGGTAGTGACACTATTACCGCTAATGCTGTAAGTGTTGCCGGCAGTATTCACGGTATTGCCGCTGATTGTTGTGCCATCACTGTTACGAATAATAACATTGCCTGTCGCATCGCGGTTATAGACTGAACTTGTGATGGAACCATCGGTAGCCAGAGTATAGGTAGAGTCAGATGTTGTACTGCCATTATAATTGTACGTGCCGTCAGAAACTGTACTGCCGGTATTTGTAATTGTTTTGCCAGCAATAACTTTGGTCGTGGCATCGGTGAAAGTACCGCCATCAGAAGTTGACACCGCGACAATATTACCATTTTTATCAGAACGGTATAAGATGCCGTTCGTTTGGTCATAAAAGGCTGCAGTATCGCCTGTGGCATTGATGTCTTTGCCAAGAGCATATTTGCCGTTTAAGTTGCCGGTATTAGCGTCGCTGATATCCTGCAGCTGTGCAATATTGTTTACTAACATATAAGCGTCAGCATTTACAGCAGCAACCGATCTGGCTTTTTGTGTTGCCTGCGCATAAGTTTGTCCTGCATCAGCGCTGATAAGCTTGCCTGTTGTTGCATTTGAAGTATATTGGCCGGAGAAATTTTGCTCTTTAGTGTAATCCTTTTTTGAGTATTGAACGCCATCTTGTGTCGTGGCTATTTCCTTAATTTCAGGATTATAATAGATGGCAAGTGTACTGGTATTAATTACCGGGTTGCCGTTCATAGTTACAGTACCGTAATCATCAGCGTTGGCATCTGATCTCAGGAGCACACGGGAACGTGAAGTGCTGGTACTGTCAGCTACGGAGTATTCTTCTACACCGAGAGTGTTTTCGGTTGTGACCGTAGTCTGGTCCACCGCCTGCAGAGTTGTGCCGGCATTTATATTGACATTGCCATTGGCGATAAGTCTGATTTCATCATTGAAAACACCTAGACCAATAGCATAATCAGAAGGAAGGCTCAGGGCGGAGGTATTGGCGATTACGGCACCAATACCGGCTTTAATTGTAGAATTGGTAACGTCAATGTTGCCTTGCGCTATGCCATTTTCGGCGAATCCGGGGAAAGATGTAGCGGTTTCATCAGCAAGTTTGGCCGTTGACGCTACAAAGCCACCAACATTTACTTTAGCGCCGCTGAACAATACACCATTAGGATTGATCAGGACAACATTACCTGTGGCATTAAGTTTGCCATATATTTCTGACAAATTATTACTGACAACGTTATTTACCAAGACATCAGACGATTGATGCTGGGTTATATTCACAGTTGAATTGGAGCCAATATTGAATTTTTCCCAATTGATTAAAGCGTAAGGGGTGGTTGCCCCTTGATTAATGTTCATTAGCCCCGTGGAAGGGTTGGTAATTGTTGCGTTGCCTACTATAACCGTTTCGCCTGTAGGTAGTTCATTGATGCCAGGAACGGCAAAGGTAGTGGAAACAGAACCTAAGTAAAGACTTGTGCCGATTAACAATGATAATGTCACACGCAGGGCTAATTTATTGCGTTTTTTAGCTATTTGCATAATCTGTTGCTCCTTTCATCACAATTGTTTGACAATGCGGAACCACCAAGTATTATTAGTGTGTTCGTTGTCAGTTTCGGACCAATGATCGCCTATTGGTGTCGCCCAGTCCAGACGAGCATAGAGATCGCGCGATTCATTCCAAATAATACTAAGTCCTGCACCGGCAAGGTCACGATAATTGTCACCGCTGTTGGGTAAGGGGTCTTTGCTATAACGTATTCTTGCTGCGTCAATAAAAGCGGCAAGCTGCAATTTTGGCTGGCCTGTCGTATAGGTGAATTCCAAAGTGCCTAAGAGCCCGCTGTCACCGCTTAATTCACCTTGGGAGAAGGCTCTTACACCATTAGGCCCGGTACCATAAAAATCTTCTGAAGAATCAAGATTGTTGTAGGCATATTGACCGATGACAGCCAGTGTAGCATTCCAACGTTCGTCGAGGCGTCGGATAAAGGATGTACTGAGATAAGTCTTGTTGAACCAGCCCGCTGTATCCAGAAGGTCTGTGGCTTGGGCTATATCTGAATCCATATACATTTTCCCGGTTGTATGGGTCAAACCATAGGTAAAAGATGAATTTTCGCCGCGCAAATAACCATGGAAACCTAAATCTATCGCATCTGATGATTTGCCGCTATTCCAAACACCGTTGAACATCTTATCAGTTAATTGACGATTACGGTAAACGACATCATAAAAGGAACTTTGCATTAGAGAACGATACATTGGTACGGTGAAACCTAGCTCAAAAGTATCTGCGTAACCATCGGCATTCATATAAGTAAATTTATCTCCTAAGCCATAGTTCATGCGGGAATAGGCAATGTGGGATGTGGCTCCGTCGCGCCCAAGCGGTAAGGTATACTGGATGCTGTAGTTATCCATATCATGTGTGCTGGTCAGATAATTAAACTGCAACTGATCGCCGACGTGTGAAAGATTGTTATAATGATAATTACCACCAAAGCGCCAGTCGCCTGTGGATTTACTGCCGTAATTGTCAGAGGAAATATAGCCGCCTTCTTTTTCCAGAGTTGTAACGTCAAGGTGAATGTTGGCTGTACCTGGATGTTTACCAGGTTCTAAAGAGGCACGTGCGATAATTCCGGGAATATCATTCAAAACAAGAAGAGTTTTATCGAGTGTTTTGGAAGTTATGATCTGACCGGGGCGTATTTCGTAGGTATAGCCGAGAACCCGCTGGTCGGTAAGTTCTGATTTATTAGTTAATACAATATCGCCAAAACGACCTAGAATAACATTGAGCTTCAATGTAGCTGAATCATCAAATTTTTGCTCAGGAATATAAACTATAGCTGTCATATAACCTTGGCTGCGCAGATGATTAGTAGCGGCAAGTGCCAGTTCCTGCATATCTTCAAAAGATAACTTGTTGTTCAATTTATCAGCAGCAAGAAAATCCAATTCTTTTTGTATATCCATTTCCTGACATACAAAAAGAATTTGTTTAACCAGTATACTACCAGTCTGCACAGAAGAAGCAGGTGAAGGCAGCTTGACATCGATTTGTGGTTTGGTTGGTCTGGGCGTGATATGCCTCTCCGGTTCAAGCTCGCTAAGCAGTGAACCAGCTGATGGAATTACGGTTGTTGGGATGTCAGCAAAAGCAGTTGATGGCATAACACCGATTATTAAAGCTAACATGCAAGTACTTAAAACACCTTTTTTTTTCATGAAAATAACCACTCCTATTTATAGATGATTTTTAAACAATTACAGTAATATGGTGTAGATGAAGATTGACCGATCAGTCATATACTCAATATATAATGGTAAATATTATCAGAAAAACAGAAGATAAACATAAATATTACTGATTTTGCATTATTTTTACCAAAAAAGAGTAACCATATAATAACAATTACTTGCCAACATTTTTTGTTAATGATTACAATTTTTTGAATAAAATAGTTTCTAGGCCTAGGCCAATATTTCAGGCACAAATAGTTTAACTGTTATGCTACGGCATTTGCTGCATTCTCAAAAAGACATTTAATGGTTTTATTGATTAATCAATTTTTTATTTTGCCATTAGCATTTATGCAAAAAAATACCAGGCTGCAGTGATTATTACATCAGCAACCTGGCAGTCATAAGCTAAATCTGGCTTTTAGACCCATGGCTTTGCGTCCTTGTCTTTCAACAAGTTTGCCTAAAATTTATTTATAAATATTTTGTATTCTGTCACACAAACATAAAAAACATTTATTTTTTGAACAAAAGTCCTGGAATAGGCGATTAATCTATTTTTCTTTTGCCATTAGCATTTATGCGAAAAAATACCAGGCTGCAGTGATTATTACATCAGCAACCTGGCAGTCATAAGCTAAATCTGGCTTTTAGACCCACGGCTTTGCGTCCTTGTCTTTCAACAAGTTTGCCTAAAATATATTTGTAAATATTTTGTATTATATCAAACAAACATAAAAACATTCATTTTTTGAAAAAATCTTTAAATAGCTGGAATTCAAAAAAGCAAAGATATAATTGCCAAAAATACTTTTCGACAAGAACATACCTTGTAACCTAGTGACATTGTCATATAAATACGTAAACTTGTCAAGTGGTTTATGACACTATTTATCAAAGTGCAGAAATGATACAAGCTGACTATTGGTGCCAACTAGTAGAAGAGTATATGCCAGCTGTTGAGTATAAGATTGGCATTGCCGAATTTCATACGTCTACAAATTTATTCAGTTATAAAGAACGATTTTGGCTTACCGCAGATTGGACAGACATAGTCATCCGGCAGGTCTTCAAAAGGAATGTCGCCGTCATAAACGTAATGGCAGACGGAACAGAAATAAGTTTTCTTTGCCGGCTGGGGTGCGGTTAGTTCTAAGGAGCCGCCGGCTTTTAATGTGCGGTAATCAGCGTAAGTCATAGGTTTGCCGCTTTCAAGCTTTTCGGCTTCAGCTACTTTGCAGACGAAAAGATAATGAGTGCCAAGATCAATGACTGAGGATACGTCAACGCTCATAAAGGCGAGCATATCCTTAGTGAAGTATGGGTTACCATTGTTGTCAATTTCGCATTTTACGCCGGCAAATTTATCACATTCGCGTCCGCTGCGTAAACCAAAATTTTTGATCATTTCCAAAGGGCAGGTTTGGGCAATAATGGAAATGGAGAAGTTCCATTTTTTGAGAATCATCTCGGTTGTCAGGTTTGATTTTTGCATGGTTACCGTCATACAGCAGGGTTCGGAGGTTGTCTGAATAGCTGTGTTGATTATGCAGGCGTTCTTCCTGCCATCCAGCTCAACAGAGGCGATAAACAGGCCGTAGGTAAGATTAAACATTGCACTTGTATCCATTTTTAAAGCTCCTTTCGGATTCAGATTCTGAAACTTGCACTGCTGCCACGTGGCCCAGGCGTTATTTCCAGTCTGGTGCTGATACGCTCTTTCAATTCGGCAACGTGGGAAATAATTCCGACCAGGCGGCCGCCTTTTTGCAAATCAGTCAGGGTACGGATTGCCATATCAAGAGATTCGGGGTCGAGGCTGCCAAATCCTTCGTCAACCAAAATCGTGTCAAGTCTGATGCCACCGGCATAGGCCTGGACAACGTCAGATAGACCGAGAGCCAGCGAGAGGGAAGCCAGGAATATTTCACCGCCGGAAAGCGTTTTGACCGGACGAGAGATGCCGGTGAAGCTATCCATGACTTCAATACTGAGTCCGCTTTCGCGGCGGGCGTCCGTAACTTCATCCAGGCGGGAAAGATTGTAACGACCGCGGCTCATATGTGTTAAGCGCATATTGGCTGCTTGCAGGACATCATCAAGGATTGACTGCAGCACAAAGCCAGAGAAGGTCAGGCGTCGGGTGTTATTGCCTTGAGCGCATTGCGCGAGGCTGCTGGTATTTTTGTATACTTCTTCCAGAGTTTTACTGCGCTCTTCCAGTTTTTCCAGTTTAGCCAAAAGATCAGTTACCTGCTTAATGTCTTTGGCCAGCACAGCTAAACGGTTACTGAGCTCTTGCTGCACTTCGGCAGCTTTGTTCTCCACTGCGACAAAGTCGCTGAGTTTCGGCAACTCTTTGCCTTCAATTGCTGATTGGGCGCGGGTCAACCTGTCTTTGGCGGCGACAAGGCGCTGTTCGTAACTCGAAACTTCCTGCTTCAGACTGCTTTGTTCTGACGCTGGACGCCGCGCGGCCAAGAAGGAAGGCTGATCGGCAAAACCGTTGTCACCAAGACGATTTTTGTATTCTTCGCGACTTTCTTGAAAAGCAGTTTCTGCTTCCGCTAAATATGTTGCTGCGCTTACAGCATCTGCCGCTGTACGCGTCAGGAGCAACTGCAGTTCATTATGCTCTTTTTGCAAGGTTTGCAAAGTATGTTGCTTATTTTCGAGTGTTTGCAAGAATTTCAGTAATTCTTCTTTGGTACTGAAAGAACAGGAGCTACATTCTTCTTGCAAAGCCGCTAATTGTTCCCTTTGTTCCTTGAGCTGTGCTTCCACTGCCTTGTAGGTGCCGCTGACAGCAATTACAGCTTGTTGTGCGGCATACAGATTTTTCTCGCTGTCTTCCATATTCACTTCCGCTAAGGCATCACTGGCTGCCGGTAGTGGGTGAGTGGTCGAACCACAGACAGGACAAGGCATACCTTCGTGTAAATTAATAGCCAGATGGCTGGCAAGGGACTTTATTTGTAAATCCTGCAGTTTTTTCAATTCTTCTTTTGCTGCTGTTTCTTTTGCTTGAGCCAGTTTTAAATCCTGCTCGCAAACGAGGAGTTTCTTTTCTGATTTTTTAACAGCGTCTTCTGTTTTAGCAAATTTATCATAAACAGCATTGGCATTTTTAGCTTTTTGGATATCTGTTATGGTTCCAGTCAGCAGCTCTTGCAGGGTGTCAGCTATGTTTGATACATTAGCAGGTAGAACTGCGTTGAGCCTTTCTTGCAATAAGCCGGTTTTTTCTTGAGCCTCATTGAGCAAAGCCTGTTTCTTCGTATTTTGTTCAGTGGCTTCAGTCTTTTTTTGATAAGCTTTTTGACAGGCGAAATGATAGGGCTCAACTAAAGAAGCACGTTCCGCATTTTCTAAAACAGTTCTTTTGTTCTTAATCTCTTCTGCCTGTCCTGCCAATATTGCATGCGCTTTCGCTGCCGTTTCCACTTCGGCAAAAGCTGCTGCTAAGGTCTGTGCAGCTTGGTGAGCTGCTTTGGCTTGCTCCAAGGTCTTTTGGGCAGAGATCAAATCAGTTTCTAAAATTTTCTGCTCAGACAGATAGTTCTCTTTTTTAGCCAGCAGAGCTTCCTTATTTTCGCAGGCAGCGGTTTCCAGTAGATAATCGCGTTCTCGTTTCAAATCGTCATATTCGCGCTCGATTTGTTTGCTCTTGTCTGCCAGCAACGCTTCAATCTGGCGGTAAATACCTGTTTTGAATAAAGTTTCGAGGATGCTTTTGCGGTCTTTGGATTCAGCAATCAGGAAACGTCTGAATTCTCCCTGCGGCAAAAGCACAATTTGGCAAAACTGTTCGGCTTTGAAACCAAGAATAGTTTCCACTTGTTTAGTTACATCGTTGATGCCGGAAGCGATAATGTTTCTTTCATCGCCGCTAATTTCATAGAGGGCAGCGGCGGCCGGTATTTTACGGGTACCTTCGCCACGCAGTTTGGCAACTTCTTGTTCCGGGGAACGGACAACCTCATATTTTTTACTGCCGGAACGAAAGGTAAAGTCTACCTGCGTTTTGGCAGAAGGAGGCGCATAGTCGCTGCGGAGGTTCTTACTTTCACGTAAGTCGCCGCTGGCCGTTCCGTAAAGCGCAAAAGAAATGGCGTCCAGGATGGTTGTTTTGCCGGCACCGGTAGGTCCGTGAATCAAAAAGAAAGTCTTGTCGCCGAGAAGCGAGAAATCGACAATTTGTTCTTCAGCATAAGCACCAAAGGCATTCATAATTAGTTTCAGAGGTTTCATCGCTAGGACCGCCTTTCTGTCTGTGCTGCTTCATCGATGGCGGCGGTTAGTATCGTTGTTTCGGCTTCCGTTAGGGATCGTTCACTAACCTGTTCAAAAAAGCTGGTGAAAAGTTCTTTGACACCGAGTTTTTGGTGCTTACCTGGCTCAATATTATCCGTACTTATTTTTTGCAGACGGGCATATTCAAGGTGAAGAATATGAGGATAAACTTGTTCCAAGCGATATTTGGCATCGAGAACCGGGTGCTCGTCTTCGAGCGTAACCTGCAGAAAATGCGGGGCCAGTTCCTGCCGGGGATTCTTCAGCAAATCTTCAAAAGTCCCGCGCAGGCAGGCTAAATCGTGTGTAGGCGTAAAACTTACCGTTTCTACCGAAACAGCGCCGGCAGCATCGAGATCAACTATATGTACACCCTTGGTCTGGTTAACTTCATTAAAGGAATATTTCAAAAGCGAACCGCTGTAACGGACTTTGTTATCACCCGTCTGGCAGGCGTGGAGATGGCCGAGCGCAGTATAATTGAAGGCTGAGAAGTTTTCAATGCCGACAGTACTCGCACCGCCGACGGAGAGAGGACGCTCACTGTCCGGAGATTCCATGCCGCCTGTTAAAAAAACGTGCGCGAGGGCAACTTTGCGGGCATTGTCCGGAATCTGTGCCAGCATGCTGCTGACTTGCCACTTGAGTGCTTCTTCATGGGTAGCGATTTCTGTCTCGGCTGCTTCAGCGGCTACCAATGGTTCAGCATAGGTAAGCGGGGCGAAATAGACCGGACCGAATTCATCATGAAGGATAACGGGGGCAGTATCATTAGCGACAGGTCCGAAAATATAAAGATTTTGTTCTGCCAAAAGGGACCGTCCAAAGGCCAGACGTCCGGGGTTATCGTGATTACCTGCAATCATGATTACAGGTATCTTGTGTTTTTGAATTAAGCAGGAAAGTGTCTCATCAAGGAGAGATACGGCCTGTGTGGGTGGTACCGCTCTGTCATAGATGTCGCCGGCAACCAGAACGGCATTAACCTTGCGCTCTACCGCGAGGTCAACCAGCTGACGGAGCACCGAGGTTTGTTCCTCTGTCATGTGCAGACCGTGAAAAATCCTTCCCAGATGCCAATCAGAAGTGTGCAAAAAACGCATAGTGAAGGCTCCTTTATTTTTGCGCCAGAAGGCGAATATTTTCTATTAATGCTAAACCGCATTCCATCCCATGATCGTGAAGTTTCAAAAGTTCCGGCGGTTTGCGGTCAAGTCTTCCTATAGTTAAAGGATTTAGCGGTCGTATGACAACGGCTTTGCCTTCTTTTTCCAATTGCTCGGCCAACGCCATTTGGCGGTTGTAGTTTTCCGAACGTGTCCTGATGATTTCAATCAGTTTCGGGTATTTGGCGTACCAAAGCTTCAGCAGCCAGAGGGGGTAATTTTCCGTACTGTAATAGCCGGGATTGCGTGTCAATACGATGACATTGCGTTCATAACCATCTGCTAATGCTTTTTCGACCGGTATGGGGTCAGCTAGACCGCCATCCATCAACTCATAACCTTGAAAGTGCACCACTGGTGCCAAAAATGGCAGTGATGATGAAGCACGCAGAGGCTCGAAGTCATCACCCATCGCTTCTTTAGGAAACCAGATCACTTCACCGGTATTGCAGTCAGTCGCACCGACATAAAGATCGCAGGGTGATTGACGGAAAGCCTCATAGTCGAAGGGCAGCAGCTTTTGCGGTATTTCTTTCAGAATGAAATCGAAATTAAAGAGCGAGCCGTCGCGGAGCAGATTGCGAACACTGCAGTAGCGAGGGTCAGCGACATAGTCAGAGATGATTTTTCTTGTGCGCAGGGGCTGTCTGGAAAGATAAGAGACAACATTGCAGGCTCCTGCAGAGACGGCAGTGGCATAGGGAAATTCAATATTTGCCTGCATGAAGGCTTCAAAAACGCCGGCAGAAAACATGCCGCGCATGCCGCCGCCTTCCAGAACAAGACCGATATTATCCAGCATCGTCATAGCAATACTCCTTTTTTTACCTGATGCTTCAATTATACAACACAATGGCGGTTTTCTTAAATGAGCATAAAAATAACGGTACCATAAAATGTACCGTTATTTTTTGCGCCTGGCGCGTGCATTATAAAAAATAAAAGTTGCGAGATAAACAAAGGCACCAATTTGGGTACGTGTTGACATCCAGATGGGGAAGAGGAAGACTGCGGTTACTAAAATTAACAGACTTGGTATCGCCGTCAGCAGAAAGGCCAGCGAAAATCCATTTGCTGCCCAGGCTTCTTTCATCTTGTTTGTGGAAATAATACCATAACGACAAGCAAAAATACCAAATAAATAGCCGCTTAATGCATAAAGTATTTGTGATGAAATGTTATCAAGCATAATAGCCTCTTTTACATGTTGTTTTTATGTTTTTTCAGGGGCAGCAGCGAGGAAGAAATACCTTTAAGCACGCCGCTTTTGATCAGAAGGCCGGCAATGATGCTGCCGCCAATAGTGCTGACCAGGAAAGGCGGGATAAAGAACCAGGCAACAGTTGCTTTACCCATTATATAATAGGCAATCGGGAAGGAAACCAGAGCGCCAATCAGACCGGTACCGACAATTTCACCGAACATCGCTGCTTTCAGGTTACCGAAACGGGCGTACATTACGCCGGCAAGAAAGGCACCTATCATACTGCCTGGGAAGGCCAGCAAAGAACCAAAGCCCAGAAGGTTACGCAAGAGTGAAATGACAAAGGCGATGGTTACGCCATAGCTTGGCCCGAGAATAACTGCGGCGAGCACATTAATAGCGTGCTGAACAGGGAAACATTTGGAAACCCCGGCCGGAATATAAAAGATATGGGCACTGAGTGTGCCAATGGCAATAAGTAAAGCTGCTAAAGTTAAACGCTGTACGGACATATCAAGGACCTCACTTTTTCAGATTACAACTATCATAACACGCTTAAAAATGTCCTGCAACCGAAAAGGGAAAAGCTGATTTGTGTAGAATGGTTACTAAAATAATTGTTCTTAGGGCAGAGTTTTGACAGGAGGAAACAGATGAAAGCATTAGAAGGTATCAAAGTGATAGATCTTTCCAAATGGCTGCCGGGCCAGTACTGTGGTATGGTGCTCGGTGATTTTGGTGCGGATGTAATTAAAATAGACGATATAGCTGGCGATAGTACCAGACAATTTATTCCCCAAAAAGAGAAGGATATGAGTTATTGGCATCTGGCTCTCAATCGTAATAAAAAAGGGATGGCAATTGATTTGCGTACGGAGGCAGGCAAAAGCATCCTGCACAAATTAATTTTGACGGCCGATGTAGTTCTTGAAGGTTTTCGCCCAGGCTTCATGGCAAAACTTGGTCTTGATTACGAAACTATAAGCAAAGAAAATCCACGCCTTGTTTATTGCTCAATAACAGGCTTTGGACAGACGGGAAAATATAAGCATAAACCGGCTCACGATCTGAATATCGTGGGGCTTGCCGGCATTACTTCTTTAGACGATGTAGGCAGTGCGTGCGTTGCCGATATCCAAGTTTCGGCTCTTGGCGGCAGTATGAATGCGGTCAGCGGTATTTTACTGGCTTTATTCGCACGGGAAAGAACGGGCCGGGGGCAATACGTTGATGTTTCTCTTTACAACACAGCCCTCAGCATGGAGGCTACGGCTGTCAGCAGTTTGTGGGGCTGTCAGGAAACAGGGGCAGAACCTTTCGGAAGAATTGCCCATTACTACAATATTTATAAGACACAGGACGGCAAATATCTCACGGTAGGAACGATTGAACCGAAATTTTGGCAGGAACTCTGTCGGTTAATTGGTCGCGATGATTTGGAAAACAGGCAGTTTGATTTTGCTCACGGCGAAGAAATCAAACAAGCGCTAGCCGAAGTTTTCCTCTTGAAAACGCAGCAAGAATGGCTTGCGTTAATTGACGGCAGAAACTTCTGCGTTACGCCGGTCTGCAGTCTGGCGGAAGCACTGAATAGCGAACTGACTTTAGAAAGCGGCATGATTGATAAGAGAAACGAAGATATCGGTGAAGTCAGGTATCTGCAGCCGGCCATCAAGCTGTCCGCAACGCCGGGAGCAATTGAGCGCAGAGCACCGAGATTAGGTGAACACCGAGAAGAAATTTTGAACAGTCTGGGTTATAGAGCAGAGGAAATCAACAAGTTAAAAGAAAATCATGTAATATGAAACAAGATTGGCAATCAGTATAGGAGGTGGCAGCCTTTGCGTAAGATATTATTGATAATTTTAATGATTTTCAGCTGTGTGCTTGGTTTGCAGCCATCTGCAGAAGCTGGTCTGATCAGCAAGAGCCAGGAAATTTCTATGGGCAAAGATGTAGCTGCGCAGTTGGAAGCCAAGTACGGCGTTGTGCAGGATGAAGATCTGCAGGCACGTGTAAACACTATAGGGCAGCGGCTGGTAGCGGTTTCCGATCGGCAAGACCTAGAATATTCATTTAAAGTCCTTAATAGTGATGAAGTAAATGCCATGGCGGTTCCAGGTGGGTTTATTTATGTTTTTAAAGGTTTACTTGATTTCATGCCTTCTGATGATGAGCTGGCCGGTGTTTTAGGTCATGAAGTTGGTCACATTGTTAAGAGGCATTCAGTCAAACAAGTAGAAAAACAGATGGCGCTGACGCTGCTGACCATCATACTTACCAAAGGACAAGGATTTATTCTGGCTGACGCTACTATGCAGGCGCTGATGGCTGGCTATAGCCGTTCGGATGAACGTGAGGCTGATGAACAAGGTTTTACACTGACCAATAAGGCTGGTTTTAATCCTTACAGTATGTTGATTACGGTCAGCAAGCTGCAGGATCTGGCTGATGCCAAAGGTAATCCAGGGTTTGGACTCTTCTCCACACATCCGGAACCGGAAGTCAGAATCGAGCGCGTCAATAAGGCACTGGCTAAGATGAATATCACTCCGACGGTTGCTATTGCTGAAGACGGTACGGCGACCGTAAAAGATGGCAGCTGGCAGTTTAAAGTCAGTCAGACCTACAACAGCGACAAACCTGCGTATAGGGCGAAGATGATGGCTGGCGCTTTGTATCTTGCCAAAAAGAGAGGACCTGTCGATGAAACACGTTTCCTGACAGTTGATGACAGCTATTTCTCGGATATCTATTATGATGATATCCATGTTTTGAGAGTATATGAGCAGGATGCGGCAGGTTATGATTCCATCAGCAGTTACGCAGGAGCAGTAGCGGCTAAACTTCAGAACTGGGCTTTACAGAAATAATTGATAATTAAGCGGTTCATTATATTTTGAACCGCTTTTTTGCAGTATTTTTTATGTTATAATAATTTTATTAGATATTAGAATTTTCTTGGAATAATGCTAGATTGATTGCGGGGAACAAGGAATGAGACCAAGCGTTCGTAACTTCAAAAGTTTAACTGATAAAAGAGGTTTTATGCTGGTTGACGGCATGGTGGCGGTATTAATAGTGGCAATCGGTTTAGTTGCACTAGCTTTAACTTTTACTAAGGCCACAGGTGTATCTATTATGTCTTCTGATAAAACTAAAGCAACATATTTGGCGAAAGAGTCGCTGGAGTATTTCAAAAAATATGACGGCAGCACAATACCTGTTACTCAAACTATAGTAGATCAAGCTCTTTCAAATACTGATTTTCCTGTAGCAACCAGTGGTTTTTCCAGGACTATTTCCGCTTCGCAACCTAATAACTCTAATGCTAAGTTAAGAAAGCTGAATGTTGTTGTTACCTGGAAAGATAGCAATTCTGGCAAAGATCAAAGTGTAATTTTAAACTCTTATTACTATACTAAATAAAGAGGAAAGCATCATGAAAAACAAGGCTGCTTGCGGCTATACCTTACCGGAAATAATGATTGGCATGTTGATAATATTGTTAATTTTTGGAGCTGTAGCTGGATTATTATCATCAGGACTAATGTCTTCACAATATAATTTGTCAAAGGCTAATAGTTTATCAGTGGCAAGAGATGCTGTTAATCAGATTGAAGAGATTGCAAGGTATGGCAGCAAAATTGATTTACCAACGACATCCACGCCTAGTAATCAGCTGCAATTGGAAACTTCAGATGGCACGGTTTATAATATATATATTGCAAAAGATGATAATGCAAAAAACGCAATTTTTATTGACAAAGATAGCAGTAATATTAAAAAAATAGCAAATGGCATGATTGCAGATAGTGGCATAATATTTTCTCGTGACGCGAACGATGCTACAATGCTTCTAATTGACTTGACAATTAATGACGTGGCGTATAGTGACAGGCCTGCTACTAATATTACTAGCAGGGTAAAGCTGCTTAATCTGTCAAACTGATTGATGTTACTTAAGAAAGTCCGGTGATTATTGTGAAGAAAAACAACAGTGGTTATATTAGTGCAATTAGCTTGCTTATAATGGCGTTTTTGCTTCTTCTGACGGGAGCAGTAATACCTCGTGTAGGGGCTGAACTGAATTTTACTTCTATTAATAACGATGGTGTTGAAGCCCAATATGCTGCTGAAGCTGGGGTTAAATATGCTGCTGCGCAGATTTTGAACAATACCAGCAATACGGATTGGAGCTGGGCACGAGGAAATCAAGAATTGACGTTTGCAGACGGAGAAACTTATAAAATTACGATTTATCCGATAGATTCTTCCGGTAAGGCAGGTTCATCACCAATTGAAGACGGAATCGCGCTAACAAGCGGCAGTAAATATTTGATTCAGTCGGTCGGTAAGGTTAATAATTATTCAAAAACTGTTAAAGTTATAGCATATATAAATACTGGCAGTGATTCTTCGCCGGCAATTTATGCTGGAAACACAGCTAATATTGGTAATTCACTTAAAGTAATTAATGGTGATGTGTTAGCAGCTAATATTAAAATATCTACATTACCAACTTTAGATGATGACAAAAATATTTATTACTATAATAAACCAACAGTTGGAACGGATATTCCAGTATGGATGATAGGTAACCAATGGTATGATGGACCTTTGAAAAACAAGCTTAAACCTTGGTCTGGAAACGAATATGTTTTCACTCCTGACGCGACTACCATAACTTCGTTGCCTGCCTTTAGTGCAGCGACGAATATTAGCAGCTACACGCAGAATTACTCTTCTGGTATAAGTTTGCCTTCTCCACAATATACCAGTGATAATGGTTTTACGACATATACTCTATCTGCAAATACAAAATATTACTTATCAAGTGGTATGCCTTCACCGATTTATAATGGAACTCTTAAATTTAGCAAACCTGACAACGGATACGTAGTAATTTCTATTTATGGTGATTATTATTCCAATAGTAGCGGAAATGGTACGATAATTAATTTTAGTGGTACTGGAAATCTTGTGTTTAACGTAATTGGCAAAATGGAAGCTAGAGCATTCACAATCAATGCTCCTAATGCCGATAATATTGTAATTAATGTTACTGGAAATCTTTCTACTTCAGGTTCAGGACTTACCGTTAATGGCCCAGCTGGAGGCAATGTCACTTTTAATGTCGGAGGCAATTTATTAGTTAAACAAATAATCAAAGTTACTGGGGTCAGTTCGGGTAATATAAACTTTGTTGTTGATGGAAATTTGGCTGTTACAAGTTCAGGTTTGAACATCACAAGACCGGCAACAGGGGATATAAATATTTTGGTTAATGGGAAAATAACAGATACGGCAGCTGGAATAAAAATACTAGGTAATGGCACGGGAACTGTGAATATTTTAACTGGATCAACTTTTGAAAGCAGCGGTGCTGGTATTAACATTGATTCTAGTACTGGTATTGTAAATGTTTATTCCAATGGAAATTTGACAGCCAGCAATAGCGGGATGCATATTACTGGTTCATCGGTAAAAATTGTGTCAAATGGAGATATTAGTCTTTCTGGCAACAATTCTTTGCTAGGAACTAACACATTGCTTTATACAAAAGGTGAGGGCAATGACATCACAACTTCGGGATCTTTAAGCATATCAGGTTCTATTATTGCAGCTGATGGTAATATTAATTTAGGTTCTGCTACTACAATAACGATAAATGATGATAGCGGTGGTGGCTCTAGTGGATCTGGGAGTAGTACAGGTACTATAGAATTTAGTAATTGGAGCAGCTAAAAATAGTTTTCAGGAGGCATTGAAATGGCAAATAATATTGTTCCTGTTACGCGAGAAGCATTTTTACAGCTGGCTTTGCCTGAACGTATGAAAGTGTGGGCAGAGGATCGTGAGCTGGAGGAGTATATTCTTACAAAAGCATTTTCGTATAAAGTGAATACAGCAAAGTTTCCTCATGCTAAGGGTGAAATAAAAGTTGCCATAATTGGTTCCGGACCTGCTGGGCTAGGCTGCAGTGATGTATTAAATCAATTGGGATTTAAAGTGACAGTGTTTGAACGGGATGACAGGCCTGGCGGCCTTTTGATGTATGGTGTGCCGAATATCAAGCTGCCCAAAGAAATATTGTTGTCTAAAATAAAGAGTTTAGAAGAAGCTGGCGTTCAATTTCGCCTTAACGCCGCTGTTGGCACTGCTATCAGCTGGGAAGATATTAGAAAGCAGTACGCGGCGGTAGTGATCTGCACCGGCAGCTCGCAGCCACGACCTTTAAAATTGCCCGGTAATGAATTGACCGGTATTTATTATGCCAAAGACTTTTTAATCTCTACTACCAGAAGCCTGCTTGAACGGCAGCTTGTGCCGGGTACTTTTCTTAGTTCAGAAGGCAAAGACGTCCTGATTATCGGTGGCGGTGATACAGGTGCCGATTGTGCAGCGTTGGCATTGTCGCATGGCGCACGTTCAATTCTGCAGGTGGAACTGCAGGATTGCAACATGGCAAGAATCAGTCAAGAAGGTTTCTGCGAACTGGTCAAAGGAGATGTTTCTCTGCAATATAATACCAAGGTAAAACGTTTGCTTGGCGATGATAAAGGTAACGTAAGCGGTGCAGAGCTGTGCCGGGTAGAGTGGGGACGTACTGACAGCGGTATGCCTATTGCTAAGGAAATTGAAGGAACAACATTAGTTTTACCGGTACAGATGGTAATATTGGCGTTGGGTTTCAGCGGACCGGAGCCTGTTGTTTTCGAAAAGTTTGGCGTGAAGAAAACACCTTTGGGAACCATTGCCAATGTCAGCGGTTCTTTCCTGGCAGCTGAACCTGGTGTGTTCGCAGCAGGTGATGCTCGAAGAGGCGGCGGCATGGTCGCGTGGGCTTTTGATGAAGGCTGGGATGCTGCACTTGAATGTGCCAAATATTTGACTAATGACATAAAGAAATGATTATAAAAAACTGTACTTCTAATATCATTTATTAGCAGTACAGTTTTTCGTTTTTGTTTGTCATTCCGACCGTAGCGGAGAAATCTTGAAAAGACACCATCAAGGATGTTCTTCTTCCGCTTCGCATCAGTGCGAACCGCTGCGCCACACGCAATAAACTGCTAGGTGGCTCATGCGTCGGCTATGCTCGACATGACAGCATAGAAAATATGAATATAAGAAGCTGATACAACCAAGAAAGGCAAGGGATGAAGAAGTGACGGGCTTGCTGCACATCAGCGACCGACTGCTTGCAGGCGAATCGTCGCGTGTGGAAGAAATCCGAGGAGTTCTTCATTTTTTCCCGTATTGGGACTTGTACTCTTTAAAGGTAGCTTGAAAAATGGCTTCGCCTCCTGACCCTGGTATTATGGAATCAAACGAAGTTTTAACCATATAGCTTGGCATGCTGTCTAAAAGTGATCCATCTTTAGCATAAATATGTGATGATTTTATACGAGAACCTCTATTTTTGTAATCAAATTCCATTTCAACAAGCTGAAGTGCGACAGACTTTTCAAAATTGTATTTTTGTGCCATAGTATCACCTTCGGTATCGGTAAATTCAAATTTAATCCATACAGAATAAATGCAATTGATATATTCGGTATTTGAAATTTTAATAGATTTATCAATGATACTAGTGGTATCAAAAGAAACAGTAGTATCATCAGTCGAAGTTATCCACTGCCAATTTGCTGCAGAAGAAACGCTGGCAAAGCCAAACATCATGATACAAACTAAGAATAAACTTGCTAAAATTTTTCGCATCATAAACACCACCTTGTTATGATTGTCCTGAACTTCAAGTCAAGTAATAAGTAAATATAAACTAGCTATTGCAATCCAACTATTTAACCGGAGGCAATTCTTTCATAAGCTCGATGATAGTTCCGTCCTTTAAAATAACCTTACTAATCTTAACGTCAGCTTTCAAAGAAGTGGTATCCATATTAACAAATTTCTTGTCATCTGGTATAAATGGATTTAAATTTTTACTTCTATGTATTGCAACAATTGAGTTATTCAATTCATAGTCAAAAGATGAAAATGTGCCGGAGGCAAGTATCTTATTATTGGAATCAACTATGTTAATAACGCCACTAAAACTTTGAACATTTTGTTCCGGTATTTGAACAAAAAAGCTCATATTCAAGTAGTGTGAAGCAAAGAATGGATTACCGTCGGATGTTACGTATATTCTGTTTTTATATTTAGAATCATCGTTAATTAATTTAACATAACCATCTATCTTATCTTGAACAGGTTTATTTAATTCAGCAAGATATGCAGTTACAGCTTCTTCGTGTTCTTTTAAGTACTCCTTAAGATTTGCAATTTCAGTCAGCTGCCATGTTCTATCGTCTAATTCTCTCATTTTGAGTTTAATAATAAAGCTCTTTTTAACCTGCTTATCAGTAATTTTAATATTTACAACTGCGATTTTGCCTTCTTTAGAGGTACTTTCAACGCCATTATATTCTATGGTTTCAACGCCGGATTTATCTTTCATATTATCCGCTATTTGTTGTCCATTATTTTTATCGCCATTTTTATCTGCTTCAAATGAACCAGTTTCAACAAATTTTTTGGTTTCATCGGTTAAAGCAGGAACCACAATATTCTTCATCATAGAAGCAATACCAAAGATGAAAGGATTATTTTTATCGTCTTCTGACAGGGTTGCCATAATTAGATCATCAAAGGCTCTGGTATACATATTGTTTAAATCAACGTTCTTTTCAAATTTAACTAAATCATGCTTTTGTATAGATTCTTTTATAATGCCGAGAGAGTATTGCGGCGTTTTAATCCAGTAAAAGAAATAGAAGGATAGAGCTGCGACAATTGCTATTATTGCAATAAAAATAATATTGCGTTTCTTGTTACTGCTTTTTGTTAAAGATTTACTTTCAACAACTTGATCTTCTTGTTCTGACATCATAAACACTTCTTCCCATAGCATTATAGTAGAACTAAAATAAAAAACGATGCTTAAATATTATGTATGCTTGATCTTTTAAAGCCCATCAATATCCAATTCATTCCTAAATCAGCATCATGATAAGTTTCATGCTCATAAGTTTTAATATTTTCTTCCCTGGCTAAACGCGAATTAAGAGCCACGGTTTGACAGTCGCTTTCAGTTTCAAGCAATCATTTTTGCCTTTGTTGTGCAGGGAGAGAAATACTTTTATCTAAATCTTATTGCGTTTACATAAATATGTAAACCCTATTTTAAGAAAATGCATAAATAGAGTCTAATAAATAGCATAACGATCGGAACGACCACTTTTAGTGAACCTAGGATAATGATACAACCAAGAAAGGCAAGGGATGAAGAAGTGACGGGCTTGCTGCACATCAGCGACCGACTGCTTGCAGGCGAATCGTCGCGTGTGGAAGCAGCCAGAGGAGCTCTTTATCCCTTGCCAGACGTACACTTTATGTAATGCTTTTGTGAATCTTAATATAACGGCAAAATCTTGTTTTTGAGCTATACAGCAGGTATAATTACTTAGGATAGCTATATGTATTTTTGCGGGAGGGTTATAAATAATGACAAGTGCGGAAATTGAAGAGCAGTTCCAGCATTATATGAATATTTTTAGAAATGATGCTGAACTAGGCAAGGCTATGAATCTTGTGTCTTTTGAAAACTTATTTAATCCTGATTTTTTGAAAGAGAACAGTAAGTTCACTTCTATGGATGACATGATCTGGCGCAGCGGGTTTGGTATTATGAATTTGCTGGAAGTAGAAAACGTCAACCAGGATAAATGGAATGCATATATTGCAGGCAATACTGATTGTTCAACCTGGCACGAATTCGGGAAATTGGCGATGGTTGTCTGGATGAAAAGGAAACTGGAAGAAAGCAAAGAAAAAAGCAATTAAAATTTTACAAAAAATTTAAAAATAACTTAAGGTGGCACCACAATATATTGTGGTGCCACCTTTTATATACCACAACATTGTGGTATAATGCAAATAAAGGATAATTATTATTAATAATTAATAATAAAATTTCGTCAAAGTTGGTATTTAAACAGGACAAGTAAAATGAAAACGAAAATTTGTTCGCTTTTAGTATTGCAAAAATCATATGTTCGTGATAATATGCAAATAACGAACAAGTGTTTATGAAAGGCGGCGAAAAAATGAAAAAATTATTGTTAGTGCTGTGCATGAGCATAGCTATATACTCTGGCTATAATATGGTGACGATGGAGGCTTCCACTCATTGGCATAATCAGCAGGTAGTAGTGCATGGCGGCGATACTCTTTGGGCAATAGCAGGTCGCTGGGCCGAGGAAGGCGAGGATGTACGCGCGGTAATTTATCGTATTTGTGAAGCCAATCAACTGGAAAACAATGCCTACCTGATGCCTGGGCAAAAACTTGTGATTCCGGTAAGGGCAAATCCTGAATATTTAGCACAAAAATAATAACATATATGTTTAGTATGAATTATTGCTAAAACTCATCGCTTGTTGTAGAATTAATGATACTACAACAAGCGGTTTTTTTATGCCGTAAGATGGGTTGATGTTATGCAAAAGCAAAATAATATCTACAGACCAATTTTAAATTACATAAACCGCCAGGAAACCAAGCGTTATGCTGGTTTGCGCAAGGACCAGGACTTCCCGGAAAAGCTGGTTGATGAGGCGTGTAATACAGTCATGATGTTGAAGGAGCCGCAGACAGTATGGGCAGTCTATCCTTATGACTTTTGCAATGCCTGCGTGCAAGCTTCAGAAGAATATCATATTCCGGGACAGTCTTTACGCAAGCACCTTTCAGGTGCCACACAGGTAATTTTTCTTTCGGCAACAGTGGGTGAAATGGTGGAACAAGCTGCCACCAATGCCTTTGCCAGAGGCGAGTATGCTTTGGGCATGCTGATTGATGCGGCAGCAACGACTGCTGTTGAACAGACAGCTGATGAACTGGAGAGATTATTGGCTAATAAATTCGCTAAACTTGGTTTCAAGATGACTTTTCGTTTCAGCCCCGGTTACGGTGACTGGGACTTGAGCGAACAGGACAAAGTAGCAAAGCTGGCTAATGCGGAGGCGATAGGGGTTACCCTGACGGAATCATTGATGCTGATGCCGCGCAAAAGCATTACCGCCGTTATCGGGCTTTGCCCTGATATTATAGAAGAGACACCTTCCAAAGGTTGTAATAAATGCTCTAAACTAGACTGCTCAATGCGAAGGGATGGATGAGAATGATTAAGATTTTTGAAGGTGCTATGGGCACAAGGCTGCAGGCTTTGGGTATTGCGGATAAACCTTGTCCGGAATATGCTTCAGTAACACACCCGGAGGCAGTTACAGAAATTCATAAGCAGTATGCTGAGGCTGGTGCCGATATTCTGGAGTCTAACACATTCGGAGCCAATCCCCTGAAGCTTAGCTATTTTGGCTTAGCTGATGAAACAGAAAAAATTATTACGGCTGGCGTAAAAGCGTCGAGAGCAGCTTTGAAACCTGGCATGCAGATTGCTGGTAATATAGGACCAAGCGGCCGTTTGATAGCACCTTTGGGTGATTTGGGGTTTGAAGAAGCTTGTGAGGCATATGCAAGGCAGATAAAAGCTCTGGCGGCAGCGGGCGTTGACTATATTTTGTTTGAAACAATTATCGACATTCAGGAGATGCGCGCAGGTGTTCTGGCGGCCAAAGCTGTCAGCAATCTTCCAATTATATGCCAACTGACGTATGATGCTCAGGGCAGAACGGTGACTGGCACCGATCCGCGGACAGCAGCGGCTATCTTGGAACCAATGGGTATTTCCGTTATCGGCATGAATTGTTCTCTCGGACCTGAACAGCTTTTGCCGTTAGTAAAAGAATTAGGAGAGGCTACTTCTTTGCCAATCAGCGTGCAGCCTAATGCCGGCATACCGGTGCTGCGTGAAGGCAAAACTATCTTCCCTTTGTCGCCTGCAGAGATGGCGGCATGGGTACCAAAGTTAGTGGAAGCAGGCGCAACTATCCTTGGTGGCTGCTGCGGTACAACGACAGAACATATCAGAGCAATTAAGGAAGCTTCGCAAGGGCTTACTTTTGCGAAGCGGGAAGCCTTGCCACAGGGCGTACGCTTGGCATCCAGGACCAAGACAGTTTGGCTTGGCGAAAAGCATTCGACTGTTTTGATTGGCGAAAGAATTAACCCCAGCGGCCGCAAAGCGATGGCTGCTGATATTAAAAACGGCGACTTGACTGTTGTCAAAAGGGAAGCTTTGAATCAGGTGCAGGCTGGTGCGCAAGTACTTGATATAAATATGGGTGTTCCTGGCGTCGACCAGAAGCCTTTGATGAAGGAAGTCGTAGAAACTTTGTCCATGTTGGTTGCGGCCCCTTTTTCCATTGACAGTACTGATCCGGCAGTTGTTGAAGCAGGTCTGCGCAATTTCCCGGGCAGGGCGCTGATTAATTCTGTCAGTGACAAACCGGGAGTTAAAGAGCAGATTTTTGCTTTGGCGAAGAAATATGGTGCAGCGGTATTGGTTTTGCCTTTGGAAGAAAAAGGTTTGCCGAAGACAGCTGAGGAAAGACTTGTCATAGCCAAACGTTTGGTTGCAGAAGGCAAAGCAGCAGGACTGAGCGACAGCGATTTCATGCTGGATCCTTTGGTCTTGACAGCAGCTTCTGACGGCCAGGCGCCGCGGGAAACTTTGCGTACTTTGCAGCAATATCGTAAAGAACTCGGCTATCCGACAACGATGGGCCTCAGCAACGTTTCTTTTGGCTTGCCGGGACGTGAAGACATCAATACGGCCTTCTATCTTATGGCACTGGCCAGCGGACTTGATGCACCAATCATTAATCCGTGTTCGGAAAAAATAAAAACGATGACTGCTGCTTCCAAAGTTATCAGAGGCACGGACAGTCAAGGCATAGAATATAGTAAAAATTATGTAGAAAAGAACATTGAAACCAGCAGTGCACCGACAGTAACGAGTGGCGACGTTCTTGCGGAACTTTGTCAGGCAGTCATGACTGGCGAAAAAGAAAGAGCGGCGACCCTTGCGCTTGCAGCTTTTGAACAAGGATATACCGCGGCAGAGATAACGGCCAATGCCTTGGTGAAGGGCATGCATCTGGTCGGCGAAGACTTCGGTGCGGCCAGAACCTTCCTGCCGCAAGTCATGTTGGCGGCGGAAGCGATGAAAACTTCTTTCGATGCTTTGCGCACGAAGATTAAGGCGGAAGATATGCCTTATGCCGGCAAAGTAATCCTGGCCACGGTGAAAGGTGATATTCACGACTTGGGCAAGAATATCGTCAGCGCTCTGCTCAGCAACAGTGGTTTTGCTGTAGTTGATTTGGGCAAAGACGTTGACCCTGAAACTATCCTGGCTGCAGTCCAGAAGGAAAAACCTGAAATTGTAGGACTATGTGCCTTGATGACGACAACGCTTGGCAGTATGGAAGAAACAATCAAGCTGCTGCACAAGGAAGGTGCAGATGCGAAGATTATGGTGGGAGGCGCAGTGCTGACTGCCGAATATGCCAAAGAGATTAATGCCGATATGTATGCAGCCGATGGTGTACAGGCAGTGAGGCTGGCAGAAAAAATAGTCAAAGAAAACAAGAACAAATAAAAAAAGTGGTACAAAGGGGACGGTCCCCTTTGTACCACTTTTTATTTGTTTATTCACCAATCAGTTTGATCTGGTTACGGTTATTGATTAAAGTCTGGTAGCCAAAATGCAGAGAAGAGAAGGAGGATAGGCACACGGTGGTACAGATAACAATCATAATGGCAATCTGGTACATGATGGCAGTCATTGGCAGTGTGCCGGAAAGAATCTGACCTGTCATCATACCCGGCAGGGAAACGATACCCATACCGACCATACTGTTTAACGTAGGGAGAAGCGCCGTTTCCAGGGCATTATTTACATAAGGTAATAAGATTTTCTGCGGTGTTGCGCCGAGATTCAGCAGGGAATCGATTTTGGCACGCTGACTTTTTAAACTATCTGAAAAAGATTTTAACGCTAGTGTTACACCAGTCATGGTATTGCCCATGATCATGCCGGCGATTGGAATGGCATACTGCGGGTTGAAAAGATTCTGCCCAACGACGCCAACAACGAAAAAAGCTAAGGTGGCTAGACCTGAGAAAGCGATCGAACCAGCCACGACAATTCTGAACTGCTTGTTCAGCCCGGGAGTTTTTCCTAAAGTACGCTTGATAGTGAAACCCAGCATGGCCAGCAGATAAAGCGTTGTGAACAGCGGATTTTGGTTGTCAAAAATATAAGTCAGGACGAGACCTGCCAATATCAGCTGTATAGTCATGCGAAAGCTGGCAACGATGAGCAGCTTGGTCTGGTTAATTTTAGCGTGTTTCATGATTGCCAGAACGACGATTAATAATAGATAGACTGCACTGAATTGTAGTATTCCCAGCTCGACAATCTCACGCATAATTGTTTTCAACCCTTTCCAGTTCCAGAATGTTTTCGCTGAATTTCGCGGTTAAAGCTTTGTCGTGACTGACAGCAATAACCGTGATGCCTTCTTCATGGCAATAAGAGATAATATTTCCCATAACGCTGTTTGCTGTTTCGCTGTCCAAAGCCGAGGTCGGTTCATCAAGCATCAGTACAGCAGGGTGGAAGGACAGAAAGATTGCCAGATAGAGGCGTTGTTTCTCGCCACCTGACATGGTATTGGTTATGGCATCAGGTCCAAAAGGCAGACAGCAGATTGACAGGAATTTTTTAATAGTTTCATCACTGGGTAAACTTTTCTCGCGGTGCTCATAGAAGGCAGCAAAATTGTCGCGGATGGAACCGTCAAAAAGAAAAACAGCCTGACTAACCAAAAGAACATCTTTGCGCAGCCCAATAGTGTCAAGAGTTTCAAGGTCATGTCCCAAATAGTAAAGCTGTCCATGAGTTGGAGATAAAACGCCATTCAACAGGCGCAGCAGAGTAGATTTACCGGCACCGCTCGGCCCGGTAACGAAAGTTGTTTTGCCGGCAGGAATTTCGAGATCGGCGAAACATATTTTGTCATGAAAGCAAAGTTGTTTAGCTTTGAATAAGATAGCAGCCAATAGTAAGCCCTCCGCAAATCAATATTTGGTTTAATTATATCACTCCAGACAGTGCCGGCGTGCATAACTTTTTCTTCACAGAATATTCAATAAAGATAAAAAAGGAATTTATCTTTTGGTGTTGAAATTATATAGAATTAGCAATTGGAGGTGATGTCATGAATTTTCGTAGTGGAAAGAAGGCAGTGGTGGTTGCTGCTATGGCAAGCTTTATCATGGTTAACACTATGCCTAACGTCAATGCAAGTATTCTTGGGGATGTTCTCAAGGTCGGCGGCATTGGTTATCTGGTCGACAGATATGCGGATGAACTGAATGATTTTATTAATGCGCTTACGGCCAAACATGGTGTCAGCAGTGAATATGCTACTAAGGTTGTGCCAATTATTACTCTTGGCAGCGGAGGCTATGTTGGCGCGGCACAGGTTTCAGGGCCGCAGGAGCTTGTTGACCAGTGCAAGGCGGCTTTGCAGCTCGAAGGTAATTTTATGAGCAAAACTTTCAGGGTCAAGGCTTTGATTCCGATTGATTCCAAGAATCCGACTAATTTTAGCCGTGTTCAGGGCGTTGGCGTCTCCGCTCAGATCGACGTTAAGATTTAAATAAGGAGGACGACTATTGGACAAGATAATAGATATAGAACGGGAAGCCGAAAAGATCTGCCTGTGGGGTGCGGCACGTGCCGGCGTCATAGTTGTAGCTCCGCTGGTTGGTACGATGGCCCTGATGGCAAATGAAGTCTATATGATTATGCGGCTGGGCGAACTGCGTGGCGTGAAGCTGGAAGAAAGTGCGGTTTTGGGACTGCTATACTCATTAGGTGGTTCTTTTGTCGGGCAGACTTTGGTGACGCTTATTCCTCTGGCACCTGTCCAGGTACCTGTCGGTATCGCCGTGACTTATGGTGTTGGCAAGGTAGCTAATGCCTGGCTGAAAGCTGGACAGCCTCAGGATGTTGCTCAGTTCAGAGAAATATTTGAAGAAGCACGCGATGAAGGCATGAGTAAATTTAAAGAAATAGCAGGAATGGAATGCAAGGATAAACCGTTGGGCGATGAAAGCAAAAGCTTCAAGATGGAAGCCGAGTCCGTTTTTCAAAATATCAAGGTGAAGGCTGACACGGCAGCAGAAAAAGTTGAAGATGCAATCAGCGGCGTGCTCGATTGGTTCCAGCCTTTGAAAGAAAAAAGCAGCCACTGGCTGTCTGCTCAGAAGTGGGAAGATATTTCGCACGGCGGTCTTACCATCCCTTATGAAGAGATCAATCTTTATCTTAAAGATTCTTTAGCTAAAAGCGATTTGGTTTTTAAGGGTATCAGCTATTTTGAAGATTCGGGTGTGGCTTTAGAGGTTGAACATAAAGAACATGGCAGCCTGAAACTTTTTATTGTTCCGGAAGAATTTACCATTAACAAAAAACAGGCTTATGTGAGACTGCGCTTAGTTGATTTTGCTGTTGGCGACAACAAATTTTTGGAAGCTGTTGCCCAGACCTTGGGAACTAAGCTTATCATGGCGATTGTTAACAGAATTTTTGATGACACAGTGATTGAGCATGAAGATTTTGTCTGTTCTTATGCCAATGGCATGCTGGAGGTCTATTTCACAGAGCTTATCAATTGCAGCAAACTTGTCAGGACAAGTTTCATGGGCAAAAATGTGCTTGATGTCGTGCAATTCATTGCCATAGTACCAGTGCCTAAAGGAATCGTGGTTAAAAGTAAGTTTAAGTTTTAAGCTATCAAAATAAAAAAGAGCGTTTCGCAATTGCGAAACGCTCTTTTAGTTTTGGGGTGATTTTATTTAATTGTACCGTCAACGCCTTCGACAAACCAGTCGAATTTAAGGAGATCTTCATCAGATATTGTTTTGCCGGCTGGGACTTTCACTTCGCCGGATTGGTCTTTAATAGGACCAGCAAATACTTGCAGGCTGCCATCAAGAATCTTGGCTTTAGCTGCATCAGTAACTTTCTTGGTATCTTCGCTGACAGCAGGACCGTAAGGAGCGATATCAATAACTTTATCTTTCATGCCGCCCCAATAAGCACCGGATTTCCATTTGCCATCAAGAATTTGCTGAATAGCATTTACGTAATATGGACCCCAGTTCCAGACAGCAGCTGTCAAGGAAGCTTTAGGAGCTGCTTTGGACATGTCCATATCATAGCCGATGCCGTAAACGCCTCTTTCCTCAGCAGCTTGCTGTGGGCCAGGGGTGTCTTGGTGTTGTGCTATAACGTCGGCACCGAAATCGATTAAGGTAAGCGCGGCCTGTTTTTCACCGGCTGGATTATACCAGGTATTGGTCCAGACAACTTTTACTTTCGCATCCGGGTTAACGGAGCGAACACCAAGGGTGAAAGCATTAATGCCGCGGACAACTTCAGGAATAGGGAAAGCTGCAACATAACCGATTACGTTGCTCTTGGTTTGTTTGCCGGCAACCATACCGGTCAGATAGCGGGATTCGTACATACGGCCGAAATAGGTTCCTACATTAGGAGCTGTTTTGTAGCCGGAGCAATGCAGGAAAGTTACATCCGGATATTTTTTTGCTACGTTGATTGTTGGGTCCATGAAACCGAAGCTGGTGGTAAAGATGATTTTGTTGCCTTGAGATGCCAGTTGGGTGATAACACGTTCAGCGTCAGCACCTGCCGGTACAGATTCAACGAAGCTGGTCTGTACATTAGGCATATTTTTCTCGACATATTGACGGCCAAGATCATGAGTCATGGAATAACCACCGTCGTTAGCTGAACCGATATAAACAAAAGCTACTTTTGTTTTTTCGCCGGCTTTTTTGTCAGCTGCTTTTTTGTCACCGCCGCAGCCTGCCAGAGCAGCGCACGCTACTGTGAGCGTCAGGGCGAGAGCAAGCAATTTTTTCATGCGAAACATCCCCTTAAAATTTATTTTATTTAATTGTTCCTTCAACGCCTTCTACAAACCAGTCAAATTTCAGCAGATCTTCATCTGACATTGTCTGGCCTTCGGCAACTTTAACACTGCCGGTTTGGTCTTTAATAGGACCGGTAAATACTTTCAGACTGCCGTCAATAATTTTTGCTTTGGCAGCATCAGTAATTTTCTTGGTATCTTCGCTTACAGCAGGGCCATAAGGAGCGATGTCAACAACCTTGTCTTTCATAGAACCCCAGTAAGCACCGGATTTCCATTTGCCATCAATGATTTGCTGAATGGCACTTGCATAATAAGGACCCCAGTTCCAGACGGCAGAAGTGAGTTCAGCTTTGGGAGCTGCACCGGACATATCTACGTTGTAACCAATGCCGAATTTACCACGTTCTTCAGCAGCTTGTTGTGGCCCAGGAGTATTCTGGTGTTGAGCAATAACGTCAGCACCGGCATCAAGCAAGGTAAGAGCCGCTTGCTTTTCACTGGCCGGGTTGTACCAGGTGTTTGTCCAGAGAACTTTGACTTTTACATCAGGGTTAACAGATTTAGCACCCAGTGTAAAGGCATTGATGCCGCGGACAACTTCAGGAATTGGGAAAGCTGCAACATAACCTATCACGTTGCTTTTCGTTTGTTTGCCGGCAACGATACCGGTAAGATAACGTGCTTCATACATACGGCCGAAGTAATTACCAACATTAGGGGCTGTTTTGTAGCCGGAACAATGCAGGAAAGTTACATCTGGGTATTTTTTAGCTACATTAATGGTTGGATCCATGTAACCGAAGCTGGTAGTGAAGATGATCTTATTGCCTTGTGATGCCAATTGGCTGATGACACGCTCAGCATCAGCACCCTCAGGTACCGATTCCATAAAGGTGGCTTCTACGTTGGGCATATTTTTCTCGACGTATTGGCGGCCGAGGTCATGAGCCATGGAGTATCCGCCATCTTTGGCAGAACTGACATAGACAAAGGCAACCTTGGTTTTTTCACCGGCCTTCTTGTCTGGGCCCTTCTTATCGCTGCCGCATCCTGCAAGAGCTGAAAAAGCGAGGATGGAGGCAAGAGCGAGGGCAAACAATTTTTTCATGTAAGAACCTCCTTCTAGTATCAAACATTATCAAACTAATTGTAGCAACTGATTGTAAGGAAAGCAACATAATTGAAGGCAAAATACAGAAAAAGACTTGTAAAAATTGGCATATGAGTAGATAATTATCATGTATAATTGTGTTAACTATCGCTGCTTGTGTGGCAGCAGGACGGAGAGCTATGGAGCAAAAGACGGAAACTAAGACAAATAATCATAAATTTTTAAAAGGTACTCTGATTCTTACTATTTCCAGTATAGTGGTCAAGGTGATTGGCTCACTTAACTGGATTATTTTGTCACGTGTCATGGGCGGCGAAGGTATTGGACTTTACCAGATGGGTTTTCCAATTTATCTGATGGCAATTACGGTTTCTTCTGCCGGTATCCCTGTTGCAATTTCTATTATCACGGCGGAAAAACTTGCACAGAAGGATTTTCTTGGTGCACAAAGAGTCTTTCATATTTCGCTGCGGCTGCTTCTAGTGACCGGTTTGGTTTTCTCCGGATCTTTGTTGTTCGGAGCAGGCTGGCTGATAGATAACCACCTGATCAGGGATGGCCGCGCCTATTATTCAATCATAGCCTTGGCACCGGCTGTATTTTTTGTTACCTTTCTTTCCAGTTTTCGGGGATATCTGCAGGGCTGGCAGATTATGACACCTACAGCTGCTTCCGAAATCGTTGAACAACTTACACGTGTTGTTACAATGATTTTTTTCGCCAATATGTTTATGCCCCGCGGCTTGGCTTATGCTGCCGGCGGTGCCAGTATGGGTGCCGGTGTGGGTGCTTTTTGCGGCCTCGTGGTATTATGTTGGTTTTATGCTCGCCTGAAGAAACAATTTCATAATGAGATAAGTAATCAGAAGGTTGAGTTCGCTAAAGAATCAGCCTGGGATGTAATCAAGCGGCTGGTCAAACTTGCTTTGCCGGTTTCTATGTCCAGCCTGATGCTGCCTGTGGTAGCAAATCTTGATTTGCTGATAGTGCCGGCAAGGCTGGAAGTAGCTGGTTTTAATGTCAGTGAGGCAACTGAGATGTTCGGCTATCTTACCGGTATGGCAGTTCCTTTGATCAATCTTTCCACTATTCTTACAGCTTCACTTGCTATCAGTCTCGTGCCTGCTATTTCTGAATCACGCGTGATGAAGGACCAGGCAGGTATTAAAGCAAAATTGAAGACGGCTTTCAGCGTTACTTCCATTATTACCATACCTTGTACAATTGGTTTATTCATTCTGGCCGAGAAAATTGCCGCTATGATTTATAATGCACCAAATGCTGCACCTGCCATTCAAACGATGAGCACAGCTATCTTCATGCTGGGATTGCACCAGGTCAGCACAGGCATTCTGCAGGGACTTGGCAAAACCACTATCCCTGTTATCAATATGATTATTGCCGCTACGACTAAAGTTGTACTAAGCTGGGTGTTGACAGCAATTCCTACACTAGGCATTAAAGGCGCGGCTTGGGCAACGGTTTCAGATATCGGCGTTGCAGCCATTCTGAATTTATTCTTCATATATAAATACACTGGTTTCTCGCTTTCAATTGGCGGCGTACTGAAACCATTCCTTGCGTCCTTGGCAATGGGTGCTGCTGTTTGGGGTGTTCTTGCGATTACGCCGTCCTGGGGTGCCTGGAATATTTTGGCATCACTGATTGTGGCAGTGCCGATTTATGGCATTTGTTTGATCGCCTTGGGTGGTCTGCATCGTGAAGAAGCAGAAGAATTGCCCTTTATTGGGCATAGAATTTTGTCTTTGGGTAAAAAACTTGGCTTTTATAAATAGATTTTCAACTGCTAAAAACTTTACATAAAGGCTGATCCATCTGTGTATTTTTTGTGAGCAATTTGATTAATTTTGCAAATTGTGCGATAATGGAAAAGTGTTTAGGAGGTATTTTTGATGGAACAGCAAGAAAAAGAGTATACTCCGATTCGGGATTACATGATTGCAATCGCACGTCCGGGCAAGGGTACAAGGGTTTTTCGCATCAAGAAACCTGTAGCTATTATTGTTTGTGCAGCTATGATTTGCGGTATTGGCAGCCTGGTAAAAGGTGCTTATGCTGTTAATAGGGCAAATCAGGAGCAGCAGGAACTGATGACCTATCGTGCACAATATGCCCGACAGGAAGAAAAATTGCAAGCTTTACTGGCAGAAAACGAGAAAATTCAAAAAAGCCTGGCAGAAGTAGCTGCATTGGAAGATGAAGTACGCAGGACTTTGGATCAGGATGGCAATGGCACGTCCCGTGGCGGCATAGATCGTGCTTCGCATGAAGCAGATCTAAAGGGTCAGGGCGGTCCAGGAAAAATTGGCCTTAGCAATATGGATATCCTTAGCAAGCAGAATAAACTTATTGAGCAACGTATTGCCTACAAATATGAGAATTTGAGCAATATGCTGGAACAGCTTGAGCAAAAGAGTGTTACACCCAATTACTGGCCTACGGACAGCGGTGAGATTTCTTCCCGTTATGGCTACCGTTACGATCCTTTTGGCTATGGTGGCGACTATCACCCAGGTATTGATATTGCTGCAAACTATGGTGACCCCGTTTACGCTTCCGCTGCCGGTGATGTAGAGCAGGCTGGTTGGAACGGCGGTTATGGCCGTTATATCAAGATTTCGCATGGGAATGGTTATGAAACAGCCTATGGACATATGAGCTCAATTGATGTCAGCTCCGGCGAAAGTGTCAAAAAAGGCGATGTTATTGGTTATGTAGGTAGCAGCGGCTACAGCACAGGCCCACATCTGCATTTCGAAGTTTTGCTTAATGGACAGACAGTTAATCCTTTGAAGATTCTTAATTACTAAATTTAGTGTGTCCTGATATTTTAATGTAAAGTAACTGCAAAAAGTGCCTTCAAGGAAGTTTAAATACTATCTTGAGGGCACTTTTTTGTGTTAAATTTAATTTATTCTATAGTATAATGAAGGTAATTATTCTAAGCATATGGGGTGAATTTTAATGGATATGAAAGAATTGAGGGATTTGGGCAGACAAAAATTCGGTAAAGTCTGTCGTATGTGCCCTGTTTGTGATGGCCGCGCTTGTGCAGGCGAAATCCCCGGTGCCGGCGGGGTCGGTTCCGGTCAGGCTTTTCGTAATAATATCAGTGCTTTGGCTGAAGTAAAGCTGCGCCAAAGGATAATTCATAATGTTCATAAACCTTCAACGGCTTTTGATTTGTGGGGAAACGAACTATCAATGCCGATTCTGGCGGCACCTATCGGAGGGATTGCCTTTAATTGGAACAACTATATTTCTGAAGGTGATTATGCCAAAGCTGTTATCAGTGGTTCTAAAGCGGCCGGCTCTATGGGTATGGTTGGCGATGGAAAACTCCAGGAAATCTATTCGAGCGGGCTTGCCGCAATTTTGTTCGAGGGTGGTTGGGGTATTCCTACTATTAAACCTAGGCCGAATGAGCAAATTATTGAGCTTGCTTACCAGGCTGAAGCGGCAGGAGCAGTTGCTGTTGCCATTGACGTCGATGCCGCGGCTCTGATTAACATGACTGTTTCCGGGCAGCCTGTTGGCCCTAAAACTTTTGCGGAACTTGTTGAATTGAAACAGAACATAAAACTGCCTCTGATTATTAAAGGTGTAATGAATATAGAAGATGCTTTGAAGTGCGCCGAGGCAGAAATTGATGGCATAGTTGTTTCTAATCATGGCGGACGTGTGCTTGACCATACACCGGGTACAGCTGAGGTTTTGCCTGGGATCAGAGATGCTGTCGGCAACAGAATGACGATTTTTGTTGATGGCGGTATTCGTACAGGCTTTGATGTGCTGAAAATGCTTGCACTGGGTGCTGATGCGGTCCTTCTAGGGCGGCCGATAACGCAGGCAGGCGCCGGCGGCGCAGAAGGCATTGCCTTTTTGCTTAAATATCTGCAGGCTGAGCTCGAGGCAGCAATGATTATGACAGGTGTACAGGATTTAAGTAAGATTACAAGAGATATCATTTATAAAAAATAACTTGGCAGGGTATAAAAAAGCGGCTGTGACTTTTCGTCACAGCCGTATATTTTTTCTTATTAAGCTTTCCACAAACCATGCAGATTACAGTATTCATAGGCAGCAATAAATTTGTCGCCAGGTGTCATTACAAACACTGCTTGAGGAGCATCGCCAGGTTTCAGAATCTTACGTTCGCCGCCTTGCTCTGTCAGAAGATAAATCCACTGGATGTAATGTTCAGGAAGCATAGGATGGGCTACGCTGCCAACTTTTACTGTAACTGTATCACCTTCAATAGTGACAACAGGCACATGTTTTTCTTGCGCAGCATCTACTGTGTTGGGAACCAATTCAGTCATTTTTTCACCGCAGCAAGTTAAAGGTGCGCCGCTGTCAAAAATCATACCTACAAGATTTCCACAATGTTTACAGATAAAAAATTTAACTTCTCTCATTTAAAAACCTTCTTTCTTTTTATTATTGCGGTAAAATTGCCGCTTGTTAGCCGAAAATTATTTCACGCTAATGTCAAAAAGTCTTTTCAGAGCTTTAATTATTTTTATTCGCCATAGCTGCGAAAAAACCTCTCAATCTTCTATAAAAATTTTAAAGGATATTGAATAGTAATTATTATCAATTGAATTTGTTTTAAAATTAACATAAGTTTCCTGATGAATTGACTTGTATTGCTCAATAAACTAGAATTAAGTGTAAGAAGAGCTTGCTTAAGTATGAAAAATTTTTTGTAAAGGCGGTCAGAGTTATGGAAAAAAATTATGATATTGCCATCATCGGCGGTGGCCCGGCCGGACTTTCGGCTGCAGTTACTGCCAGCATTCGCAATAAAAAAGTTGTTATTTTTGACGCCAATGGTTTCAGTCCACGTTTAAGAAAAGCTCACATGGTAAGTAATTACCTTGGTTTGCCTAATATTTCCGGACAGGATCTGATGGATAAATTTCTTGAGCATGCAATGAGTTTCGAACCAACAATAGTAAAGGATAAGGTTATATATGCCAGTCAGGATGAAAACACTTTCACTCTTGGCACGGCTAATGGTTTTTATAATGCCAGGTCAATTATTCTGGCAATAGGAGCTTCTTCTTCGGAAATCATACCGGGAGAAAAAGAATTTATTGGCAGGGGTGTGAGCTATTGCGCTACTTGTGACGGACATTTCTTCAAGGGTAAGACTGTTGCAGCAATTGTGACGGTTCCCAGTGCTTTGGAAGAAGTTGACTTTTTAGCGGAGATTTGTGAGAAGGTCGTACTGATGCCGCGTTTCAAGCTGGAAGGTCCACTGAAGCATTCCAACATTGAGATTGTATCAGCAGAAACTGATGAAATAACCGGTACCGACAGAGTAACAGGTGTCAGAACCAAGCGTGAATATTATCCGGTACATGGCGTGTTTATTTTTAGGGATTCTGACCCCATTGATTCTTTGTTCCCAGAACTGCAGCTTCACGGCAAGGCAATAGCCGTTGGCGAAGAGATGGAAACAAGTGTGGACGGTATTTTTGCAGCCGGTGACTGCACAGGCCAGCCTTGGCAAATCAGCAGGGCTACAGGGCAGGGTTTAGTAGCGGTATTGAGTGCAATAAAGTATCTGGCGAAATTAAAAGATTGATTAAATAAAAAAACAGCTAGCAGCAGCTAGCTGTTTTTTTATTTAATTGTTGACAGTATTTTTTCATCATTAATTATTTGCTCCAGGCGTTTAAGAATATCGGAGTTATATCCTTTTGTCGCGCCTTCTCTTTTCAGCAGCGATAATGAGAGGTTGATATTGTCGTCTTTCTGGGACAGAAGCCAGGAAAATCTGTTGACAACCGTGAGGATATCGGCCTCGGTTTCTAAACCTGTAAGCTTGATTTTTGCTTTCAATTCCTCATAATCAGCGTTTGCAGTGTTATTTGCTGAGTAAAGCAAAACTGGTTTCAGCCATTCGATCAATCTTAAATCTTCAAGCAATTTTAAGCCGACATCAAGTAAGTCGGCTTCATCTGCTGCCATTATAATTCCTGCGTGCTGGAGTATGATTGCAGCCATTAAGCGATCTTCAGTCTCCTCGTTAAGAGAAAGGTTATCAGCCAGTTTTTTGGCATACAATAATTCATTGCTAACTAATGAATTAAGGCGTTTGTCGCCTATAGTGCACATTATTTTGTTTAAAACATTGACTACGCCTTTGCGTGGTTCCATGGTATCAGCGCACAGCTTATCTTTAAGCAGCTTATTGATAATTGCCTGCAATTCTTCGTAGTTGATTGGTTTAATCAAAAAATTGTCAGCGCCGACCTTAAAGCCATGGATACGGTCTTCTATGTCGCTTAGGGCCGTCATCATTATTACAAAGATATTTCTTGTTTGAGGGTTTTCTTTTAATTTTTTGCATACCTCATAGCCGCTCAGACCAGGCAGCATGACGTCCAGCAAAATAATGTCGGGAAGTTCTCTGGCAACGATATCAAGACAGTTTCTGCCCTCTGCGGCGGCATAGACAGTATGTCCCCAACTTTCAACGACATCTTTGACTAGTTCACATATTTGCTCATTATCGTCAACGACTAAAATTCGTCCCACTTTTTTACCTCGTTTCATTATGCTTTTTCTTCAGTTAACGGGATGGCAAAAATAATTTCTGTTCCTTCACCTAACTTGCTCTTTAAGAAAATCTGACCACCATGCAATTCAACAAGTTTTTTGACGATAGGCAAACCCAGGCCTGTGCCACCAAAGCGTTTGTCATAATTGCCTTCCACCTGTTCAAACTCACAAAAAATACGTTTTTGATCCTTCTCGGCGATGCCTATTCCGGTATCCTGAACAATGACCTCCATCTTATCGGCTCGATGGAAGATTTTAACATTAATTTTTCCGCCGGAATCCGTAAATTTGATAGCGTTCGAAAGCAAATTATAAAAAATTTGGGTCATGCGTTGTAAATCAGCATAGATTAGGAAATCTTCCGGTTCAATATCTACTGAGATTGCCAGTTCTTTATTCTTAATTAAATTTTTTACATTTTTGACGACTTCCCTAACCAGGTTAGCTATATAAAATTCTTGCTTTTTGAGGGTCATTTTCCCTGAGGCTAACTTCGAAATGTCCAGCAAATCATTAATCAGCTGCAGCAGATGATTGCCGCAATAAGATATGCTGTGAATATATTTATCCTGCTTATCGTTAAGCTTGCCAAAATAATTACCGCCTAAAACATCTGCCGCATTGATGATGACACTCAAAGGAGTGCGTAATTCGTGACTTAAGTTAGCCAGAAACTGTGATTTCGTTACGTCAAGTTTCTTTAATTCAGCAACTACGGCCTGCAGATGCTGCGTTCTTTCAGTTACCAATAATTCCAGGTTGTCATTGGTTTCCTTTAAAGTTTCAGACAAGTGTTTTTGCTTGGAATGTTCTTCTTCCAATTGTTTAAGGTAGACCGTTCTTTCTTCTTCGGCTTTTTTGAGATTACTGATAAATTCCTGGAAGGATTCCAGCAAGATGACGCTTTCGTCATCTGTAACTGTAGGGCCTGCAGGAGCTGTCCCTAAATATTTCTGACCATATTTTTTTACCATTTCGGTTACAGCTACAATAGGAGCACTGATGTTTTCTGCCAAAACATGACCCAAAATCAGCATAATGATCAGACAAATAAAGATGACAGCCAAAGCAATAGTTCTATTGTCTGTAACCATTGAAGCAAAACGGCTCTCTTCGATGCCAATGCTTAAATAACCTACAACTTCGCCATCGATATTCTTAATTTCTCTATCCAAAAAGACATAGTTGGTTCCTTTGATATTGCTTGAACCGAAGAACTGCCCATCTTTATTATCGAAATTTTTCCCCTTGGTTGCCTTGGTGCCAATAAGATAGGGGATTTCTTCACCTTCCGTAGCTTTGGTAGCCACGCGAACCCCAGCGACGGAAAGGACCAAAAAGCCTTCCGTGGCGCGGGAACTTATATATTCAGGGAAATAGTATTGACTATTGGCAATGTCTGCGACAATCAGGGCACCGGATACGTTAGCCGCATTATTTTTTTCTTTGATAGGAACAATCGTAAATTCAATCAAAGCTTTTCGCAGATATTGATCTTGCCCGGCAATACTTTCATCCAATTTAACCGAGTAGTCACTATATTCTTTGCTGCTATTGGCGAATAATTCATCTAATGAAACTATATCGGTAGTCTGAATTATTCTGTTTTGCTGCATAGCTTTTTGAACTAAAGCAGCAATCTTGCCATTGGGCTCATATTTAACAGTTGGCGAGACATAAGCAATCAAAGCATTATTCTTGTCTACAACAATTGCATAATCAATGTTTTTATAATAGTAATTTTTGAATCTTTTTAAATTGCTGTTGAGCTGCATAGCGTTTTTTTGTTGTAAATAATCCTTGATATGCTCGTCTTCAGCAAAAAAGTGGCATACTGTCTGCATGTCGCTTCGCCTTTTTTGGATATCACTGAAGACAATTTCCAAACTGGAATTAAGGTATTTTTGCTCTTCAGTTCTGACCTGACTGCTGAGAAAAAAATTCGAAACCAGCATCAGAAGGGACATTGGCAAAATAATCAGTGCAGTTATAAAAATAACCAGCTTTTTTTTAATGCTCATCGTTATCTCCACTGTTACTGCCATAGTAGTGTACTAATAATTGCATTCTGTCGTGCAGGTTCAATTTGGCCAGAATATTGCTGACATGAGTTTTTACAGTTCTTTCACTGATAAAAAGTGCATCGGCGATTTGTTTATTGCTAAGACCTTTGCAGACTAGTTCGACAATTTCTTTTTCCCGCAGACTGATACGCGAGTTCCGTTTTAAATCATCTTCCCTGAATTCCCTTTTTTCTTTAATTTTGCATTTTTCAAATACGGATAAATTTACATTAAGCAAATTAAGGGTTTCTTCTAAAAGTTCGCTTATTTCTCTTAATTTCTCTTTGCTGATTACCGGTAAATGGTAGCGTTCACGTGTTTCAGGTGAAATTTTGCTGCCTTCATAAGTAACTCCGCCGACATAGGCGTATGCCATGATCTGACCATCGAAAAAAATTGGACAGACGAACCCTATAAGACCGAAGGGGCAGGTAAAAAATTTGGATCTGTCTTTTTCCTGGATACTTGCCAGATGGTTTTTACCCTCATCAATGCAACGCTGGAGGTTTTCCCTCTGAATGACAGTGCAAAACAAAGGAAATTTTGAAAAAACCGTTAAAGGTTTGCCTTCGGCATCAAAAAAGGACATGCTCACATTATAGCTTTGTGAAAATACATCCTGAAAGGTCTGAAGCTTTTCTTTTCCTATAAATTTCAACCATTCCTGTGGAGAAAAATATTTACTCATATTTGCACCTCATATAATTGTGTGATTACAGTTTTTATGTCATTAACGAGCAGTTATTTGAAATAATGTATAATTCTGCTAATTATAAGCGGTTTAGAAAACCAAAACAATCTCATACGCTAAGTATATAGCTTGTAAAGAATTACAGCAATAAGTTTGCGGTATGAATAACACCGCTACACCTATGGTAGTAATACTTTAGCTTTAGTACCAAAGTACTAAAAACGATTGGATGCATCCATAAAATACGTACTTAAGATGCAAAAAGGTATTTGCTACCCGAAAGTATTAGGCCATAAGTAAGAAGACAAAAAAATAGTTCAAAATAATATATCTTTAGTACAATGCTCGCAGAGATAAAAAAAGTGTATCCTTTATCCGTGGGTAAAGGGGGTGAAAGGCATTTATATGCAGCGCCGTAAGTCGCTGACTGCTTCTAACAGGCCAGATGACGTAGTACGGTAAAAAAATCATGCTTATTTAAGAAAAGGAGGCTTTATAGTGGGTGCAGATGTAAAGTGTCTAATTTTGTTGGCAGTAATAGCGTTATTCTTTGTTACAGAACTCATACCTTTGGCAATCACAGCAACAGCAGGAGCTATTGCCTGTGGACTTCTCGGTTTTATCCCTGTTAAAACTGTTTTTGCCGGTCTTTCTAATTCTACGGTTGTATTGTTTGCAGGTATGTTTGTTGTAGGTGCATCAATGTTCCATACCGGCTTGGCTCAAAAAATTGGTACTACGGTTGTAAAAATTTCCGGTACCGGTGAAAACAGCCTGATGTTCGGCATCATGGTTGTAGGTGCAGGCCTTTCCTCAGTACTATCCAACACTGGTACAACAGCTTGCTTGCTTCCTGTTGTTCTTGGTATCTGCTCTGCAGCAAAGATTCCTGCTTCCAGGCAGTTGATGCCATTGGCTTTTGCTGCTGGTCTCGGCGGAGTTATCACCCTTGTTGGTACACCGCCTAATATCATCGCTGCTGGTGCTTTGCAGGCAGCTGGCTTTAAACCTTTCAGCTTCTTTGAATTTGCTTGGATCGGTGTTCCTCTTACCGTAGCTGGCATGCTCTATATGATGTTTGTAGGCAAACACCTGTTGCCGAAAAAAGCTTTGGATGCTGATCAAGAAATTGAACAAGAAATCGAAGCTAATGCCGACGTTAATACAACAAAACAACTTATTTCCGGCGCAATTCTTCTCGTTGTTGTATTGGTTATGGCTCTTGACCTTAAAGGTTTCACCCTGGAAATGGCAGCAATTACTGGTGCTCTTGTAGCTGTATTGACTGGCTGCCTGACAGAAAAACAAGCTTATGCTTCCATTGACTGGGTTACCATCTTCTTGTTTGCTGGCATGATGCCTGTTTCTACCGCTTTGGATAAAACCGGCGCAGGCAAATTGATCGCTAACTGGGCAGTAGGTATCATGGGCGGAACTCCATCTCCAATGATGGTTACTATCGTTCTGTTCCTGCTCTCCTGTGGCTTGACTCAATTCATGTCCAATACTGCATCAGCAGCTCTCTTGTGCCCGATCGGTATTGCAATCGCAAAACAATTGGGTGCATCTCCTCATGCAGTTTTGATGGCAATTGCAGTTGCAGCTTCCTGTGCTTTTGCAACTCCTGTTGGTACTCCTCCAAACACCTTGGTTCTTGGACCTGGCGGCTATCGCTTCAATGACTATGTCAAAGCCGGTACCGGTTTGGTTGTCGTATCCTTCATAGTATCCATCTTGGTAATCCCAATGGTTTGGCCTTTCTTCCCTGGTAAATAATACTGAAAAGGTCGGAGCCAACCGGCTGCGACCTTTTTATATTTAGTGTTTAATGGTTTTTAAGGAGGCAGAAGAATGAATTCTGTTACTAGTAATCCTTGGCTGATAGCAGCAATCAACATGACAATTGTTTTTGCTGTATTGTACATCCTTGGATTGTTAATGACGGCAATCCGCAAACTGGATCCGTCAAAATAAGGTTAAATTATTCTTGAATTTTGTTTTAAAAATAATATTGAGGTGAGAAATTTGGACGCATTTGTAACTGCCATTATGGCGATTTGGAATGATAGTGGATTTGCAGCTTTTACTGTGGGTAATGCTATCATGATTTTAGTAGGTATAGTACTGTTGTACCTTGCCCTTGGTAAAGGCTTTGAACCACTGTTGTTGTCCCCAATTGCTTTTGGGTGTTTGTTGGCTAACATTCCTAAGACCGGTTTTGAAACCGATCCTGGCGTTATGCAAGTAATCCTCTACGGAATAAATAATGAAATATTCCCGCCGTTGATCTTCCTCGGCGTTGGCGCAATGACCGACTTTGGTCCGTTGATTGCTAACCCAAAAACCTTGTTATTGGGCGCTGCTGCTCAATTAGGCGTATTCATTTCTTTGTTGGGCGCTATGATGTTGGGCTTCACTGTTCAAGAAGCAGCTGCTATCGGTATTATCGGTGGTGCTGACGGCCCTACTGCTATTTATCTGGCTGCAAAGATGGCTCCGAACCTTCTCGGTGCAATCGCTGTTGCTGCTTACTCCTATATGTCCTTGGTTCCATTGATTCAACCACCTATCATGAAACTTATGACTTCCGAAGCTGACCGTAAGATTGTTATGGAACAATTGCGTCCTGTAACTAAATTCGAAAGAATCGTATTCCCAGTTGTAACAACTATCGTAATCAGCTTATTGCTGCCACCAGTTTGTTCCTTGATTGGTATGCTGATGCTTGGTAACCTCTTCAGAGAAGCAGGCTGCTTGGATCGTCTTTCCGATACTGCACAAAATGCTTTGATGAATACTGTCACCATCATGCTCGCAACTGGTACTGGTTTGACTATGAAAGCTGATAGCTTCCTGAATTACCAAACTATTTTGATCATCATCCTTGGCCTTGTTGCTTTTGCCTTCGGTACTGTCGGCGGCGTTTTATTCGGCCAAATCATGAAAGTTGCTACTGGCGGCAAAATCAATCCTTTGATTGGTTCCGCTGGTGTATCCGCAGTTCCTATGGCTGCTCGTGTATCTCAGATTGTTGGTCAGAAAGCTAATCCTGCCAACTTCTTGCTGATGCATGCTATGGGACCTAACGTAGCAGGTGTTATCGGTACAGCTGTTGCTGCCGGCGCTATGCTTGCTATGATTGGACCAGCTGTAAAATAAGTTTTAGTAACACCACTTTAAAGCAAGATGATTGCTTTGAGTGTTATCCTCTGTACGCGAATAGCCTCCCGTACAGAGGCAATAAAAAAGGAGCCGTTTCAGACGAGAACACTGAAATGGCTCTTTTTATTTTTTGTAAAAAGCAATTTTGTACAATACCGCACAAACTTTGTTTATTACAATAGAGAAAAAACTGAAAGGGATTTTCTCTATGTCATACTTCTACCTTAGTGGGGCTATGTTCATTGTTGGCAGTTCTGTGGTTGTCGGCAAGATTATCACCAGTGATTTTCCCCTGTTTCTCGCTTCTGGCCTCCGTTTTTTGGTGGCTACTTTATTGTTGTTTCCTATGGGTGTTTATAAACGAACGCTTTTCTCTCTTTCACGCCATGATTGGTATATTATTTCCACGATGGCCTTTTGCGGACAAATTCTTTTTACGATTTTGCTCTTGCTGGGGCTGCGCTACACTTCGGGTATAAATGCTGGTACGCTAACCAGCACTACACCATTTTTCATGGCGCTTATCGCATTTGCCTTTCTTGGAGAAAGATTTTCTGCCTGGCAGATTTTTGGTCTTTTGCTCGCCGTCGGTAGTATAATTTTACTGAGCATAGATACGTTCCGAATGATATTGCAAGGCGGCAAAATTTCCTGGCTGGGAAACTTGCTAATTCTTGCTGCGGTAGGCAGCGAAGCGGTCTTTCTGCTCTTTGCGAAGAAACTTGAGAAACAACTCTCTGGTCTGGAGCTTACTGCTATTTTATCTCTGTTAGGTTTCTTGCTGTGCTTGCCGCCGGCCATTATTGAAGCAGCTGGTTTTAACTTTCAGGCCTTAGGCGTTGCGGATATTATAGCCGTTTTCTATTTCGGCGCTATTTATACTGATCTAGCTTATATTTGTTGGTTTCGCGGCATTACCGGCGTAAGCGCTGCAGTCGCCAGCGCCTCTACGGCTGTAATGCCATTATCAGCGGCTCTATTATCAACATTTCTGCTGCAAGAAGATATTTCTGCACTGCAGCTCATAGCTCTTTTGATGGCGGTAAGCGCTATTCTGGCACTGGCAAGTGCAGAAAATGAAAGGAATATATGTGATGACTCCGCAAGAAATCAAATGCAAAAAAGATAAAATAAACTGCAAATTTTTGCCGCAGTTAGGGTCAATTCAGGTAATGGAGGCTTCTTATCAGAAGCAGAATTTCAGTCGCCATACCCATGATTGCTATGCTTTTGGTTTCATCACCGCAGGTCGTCTGGATTTCTTCTATCAGCATAAAGATTGGCAGGCAAACCCAGGTGATATCAATCTTGTGGTTCCGGGTGAAGTGCATGATGGACACGGTGCCGGCAATTCTGGTTGGTCTTACAAGATGTTATATCTGCCGGCAGCAATTGTGCGTGCGGTTAATTCCAACTTAACGGGAAACGATATACCACCTTATTTTTTGCCAGGCGTTATTTCAGAGAAGGTTTTTGCGAAGGGCTTACAAGAGCTTTACGAAATTCTTGCAGATGAGGAAGCACCATTTTTGCAGCAGGAAAGTATGTTGTGGCAGTGGTTAGCAGCGTTCATCAGTGCCTATGCAGGACAAAAAAAGAAAGTACTGCATTTTGGCAAGGAAGAGATTGCCGTACAGATAACCAAGGACTATTTGCAGCAGAATTATGCCAATAGCGTTTGTTTAAAAGACTTGGCCGAGGTGACAAAGCTTAATCCGTATTATTTGCTGCACGTGTTCAAAAATGCTGTTGGTATGCCGCCACATCTTTATCAGCAGCAACTACGCATACAAAAAGCCAAGGTGCTGCTTGTGGCTGGTTCTACTTTGACAGATGTTGCCTATGAAACAGGTTTCGTTGATCAAAGCCATTTTTCTCGTCAGTTCAAAAAAATAACCGGCTTAACGCCGGCTGGTTATCAGAAGATGTTCTGAAGGAAGCAAAAGAAACCTCCCCATGCTTCATTTTTTACGTTTTTCAAAAAGGGAAAAGAGATTAGTCGGTGCTTCGCTCGAAAGCTGGTAGTCAGCAGCAGCGGCAATCACTTTGTCACGAGCGGCTTCAAGGTCATGAAAGACGTCCCACTTGGCTGTGACGAGGTCATGACCACTGAGGCGCAGCAAGTAGGCAGGATGAAAGGTAGCGATGCAGTCGAACCCTTGCGTTGTTTTGAACCACTGACCGCGGTCCTTAGTGATGCGCATATCGGCATTGCCAAGAAAATGCAGAGCAACACCGCCCAAAGCGACAATAACTTTAGGTTGTATTATTTCCAGCTCTTTTTCCAGCCAAAGTTTACCGCAAAAATCTGCTTCGGCGATATTAGGGGTTTTATTGTTGCGCGGCCGGCATTTGATGACATTAGTGGTAAGTACTCTGTTTCTGGTCATTTTCACAGACCAAAGGGCTTTGTCCAACAGCTGGCCTGAAGGGCCGATCAATGGGCAGCCGTAGTCATCCTCGACGCCGCCAGGACCTTCGCCGACGAAAACAATTGGACTCTCAGGATTACCAAACCAGCCAACCGGCGCAATAGCCGATTCGCGAAAAGTACAGGCGGTGCATTTATGAAGCTCATCCGCGAGCTTTGCTAATTTTTCTTTTTTCATTATGGCGAGCCTCCAAAAAGTTTGAATAAATTTACTGTTCGTTCTTAAGAGCAGAGTTCCTGCCTGAAAATGTATACAGGATATAATTATTTTTAGGCTTGCTTTACCAGTCTTTTCTAGCTATAATAGCGTCAAGGATATTTAACGACAATTGAATATGGTGGGATGATGGTTAAAAAAGAGACCGCTTCAATGCGGCGCCGAAGGGGCAAGTGACTTTGTGAAACTCTCAGGCAAAAGGATTTTAACCTGACTAACCTCTGGGAGTTATAATGTTTGGCGTGCAACCGTTTTTATTCTCTCACAGATACAACAGAGACAAAGGAGTATAGACTTCGAGTCTCTGTTTTTTTATTTCATATTTTTATGCATTGCAAAATGAGGAGGTAAAGAAATGGAAGGAAAGAAAACACCGCTTTATGATACACATATCAAATATGGCGGCAAAATTGTGGAATTTGGCGGCTGGCTTTTGCCGGTACAATATTCCGGTATTATCGAAGAGCATAAGGCAGTAAGAACCAAAGCAGGCTTGTTTGATGTTTCTCATATGGGAGAAATTTGGGCTGAGGGTAAAGGTGCCTTTGCCTTTCTGCAAAACCTGGTAACCAATGATTTGGCTGATATGCAAGAAGGGCAGATCCGCTATTCGCCTATGTGCTATAAAGATGGCGGCACAGTTGACGATTTGCTGGTTTACAAATATAGCGAAGAATTATATCTGATTGTTGTCAACGCAGCCAATATTGAGAAAGATTGGAACTGGATGGTGGAAAATGCCGCCGGTTTTGCTGTTGCCCTGACCAATAAATCTGATGAAACCGCGCAGCTTGCTCTGCAGGGACCTTTGGCTGTTGCCATCCTTTCCAAACTGACCGATGCTCCTGTCAGCGAGATACAATATTATCATTTTCTACCGGAAGTTATGGTTGCCGGTAAGAAAACCATGGTTTCACGTACCGGTTACACCGGCGAAGACGGTTATGAAATTTACTGTGCACCTGCCGATGCAGCAGAATTGTGGGAAGCAATCATGGCTGCCGGCAAAGAAGAAGGCATTTTGCCGACAGGCTTAGGCTGCCGTGATACATTGCGTTTTGAAAGCTGCCTGCCGCTTTACGGGCATGAATTGTCCGCGGAAATTTCGCCGCTAATGGCTGGTCTCGGGCGTTTTGTTAAGCTGGATAAGGAAGCCTTTAATGGCCTGGAGGCTTTGAAAGCGCAAAAAGCCGCTGGCCTTGCTAAGAAAGTAATGGGTTTGGAAGTTACCGGGCGTGGCATCGCAAGAGCCGGCTATCCTGTTAAAGCTGACGGCAAGGTCATCGGTTCCGTAACTACGGGCTCTCCGGCTCCGACTCTGGGTAAAAACATGGCTTTGGCTTTACTTGATGCCGCCTATGCTGAAATTGGCAGGGAGATTGCCGTCGAAGTTCGCGGCAAGGATATCAGCGCTGTTATCGTAGCAAAACCTTTTTACAAAAGAGGCTGAATAAAAAACTATCAAACTTAAAATTAAAGGAGAGATTGTTATGAAAATACCAGCAGAATTATTGTATTCTACAGACCATGAATGGGTGAAAGTTGAAAACGGCAAGGCAATCATCGGCATTACTGATTTCGCCCAAGACCAGCTTGGGGATGTTGTTTTCGTCGAAGTACCGGAAGTTGACACAGAAATTAATGCCGGCGACGGCTTGTCCACTATCGAATCAGTTAAAGCTGTTTCCGATGCTTACAGTCCGATTTCCGGCAAGGTAATTGAAGCCAATGAGGAACTTTCAGATGCACCGCAACTGATTAATGAGGATCCTTACGGCAAAGGCTGGATTGCTGTTATTGAAATTGCTGATGAAAACGAATTAAAAGAACTGCTTTCTGCGGAAGCTTACGAAAAACTTTTGTCTGAGGAGGCATAAGATAATGACTTGGAGCTATCTGCCTCATACTGCTGAGGACAGACAGGAGATGCTGGCGGCGATTGGTGTCCAAGACACCATGGATTTGTTTTGCGACATTCCGGAACAAATCAGGCTGCATCGCTCGTTAAATCTTCTGCGCCTCTCAGCGAACCGGAACTGACTAAATACTTTCAGAAACTGGCGTCGGCAAATGCCAATCTGCAGGAATATGCCTGTTTTTTAGGAGCCGGTGCCTATGACCATTTTATACCGAGCACAGTCGACCATGTTTTGCGTCGCTCTGAATTTTATACCGCCTATACGCAGTATCAACCGGAGATTTCCCAAGGTTATCTGCAGGCTTTGTGGGAATACCAGAGCATGATTTGTGAGATTACCGGCATGCCTGTAGCCAATGCGTCCATGTATGACGGTGCAACAGCCATGGCGGAAGCGGCAATTCTTGCCTGCCATGCTACGAACCGCAAGGAAATCCTGGTAGCCAGAAGCGTGCATCCTCATTACCGCGCAGCTTTGTGCACCTATGCCCGCGATTTTGATTTTGAAATTAAGGAAATTGATTTCACAGGCGGTGTTACTGCTCCAGAAAAATTGCAGGCACTTGCAAGCAAGGCAACTGCTGCTGTTATTGTGCAGAATCCGAATTTCTTCGGTAGTGTGGAAGATTTAGCAGCTTTGATTGAACTCACGCATGCCGTCGGTGCTCTCTTTGTAACCGTTGCCGATCCTATTGCGCTGGGTCTTTTGGAAGCGCCTGGCAAATTGGGTTCTGACATGGTTGTGGGTGAAGGACAGCCGCTTGGCCTTGCCATTTCTTTCGGCGGACCATATCTCGGTTTCTTTGCGGCAAGCAGCAAGCTGATGCGTAAGCTGCCTGGCAGAATTGTTGGACAGACTGTCGACAGAGACGGCAAACGTGGTTTTGTACTGACGCTGCAAGCACGTGAGCAGCATATTCGCCGTGAAAAGGCTACTTCCAATATTTGTTCCAATGAAGCTCTCTGCGCCTTGGCGATTTCCGTATATCTGGCAACGATGGGCAAGGAAGGTTATGCTGAGACAGCTAACCAATGTCTCCAAAAGGCGCACTATGCGTATGAAGAAATTTTGAAAACCGGCGCTGCTAAACCAGCTTTTGACGCACCGTTTTTCCAGGAATTTGTTGTTAAGCTGGCTAAACCGGTAGCAGAAGTTAACAAAAAGCTTTTGCAAGAAAAAATAATCGGCGGCCTCGACTTAGGCGAATATTATCCTGAACTGTCAGGCCATATGTTGGTTTGTGTCACTGAAAAGAGAACCAAAGCTGAAATTGACGCCTTGGTGGCTGGATTGGAGGCGTTAGCATGAAACAGCAGCCTTTATTGTTTGAATTGGGTAAACAGGGACGCAAAGCTATAGACCTGCCGGCTTGTGATGTGCCACAGGCGGAAAACCTATTACCGGCAAAATACCTGCGCGTTGAGAAGGCAGCTTTGCCGGAAGTCAGCCAGCTGGAACTGATGCGTCATTATACCCAGCTGTCCAATCGTAATTTCGGTGTTGATACAGGCTTTTATCCGCTTGGTTCCTGCACAATGAAATATAACCCTAAGGTCAACGAAGATATCGCACGTTATCCCGGTCTTGCGCTTCTGCATCCGCTGCAAGGCGAAGACACGGTGCAAGGTGCGATGGAAGTACTCTTCAAAATGGAAGAAAGTCTCGCAGAAATTGCCGGCATGGCGGGAGTAACCTTGCAGCCTGTCGCCGGAGCGCATGGGGAACTGACAGGCTTGAAACTCATTCGTGCTTATCATCGTGACCGCGGTGACCTGGCACGTACGAAGGTCATTGTACCGGATTCAGCTCACGGGACTAACCCTGCTTCCGCGGCAATGTGCGGTATGGAAGCTGTAGAAATTAAATCCGAAGCTGATGGTTCGATTGACCTGGAAGCTCTTAAGGCGGCCGTTGGTCCTGATACTGCTGCTTTGATGCTGACTAACCCCAGTACTTTGGGACTTTTTGAAAGCAAAATTGAAGCTATTGCCAAGATTGTCCATGACGCGGGCGGTTTGCTTTATTATGATGGCGCCAATTCCAACGCTATTATGGGCATAGTTCGTCCTGGCGATATGGGATTCGATGTTGTGCATTTGAATCTGCACAAAACTTTTGCCACACCACACGGCGGCGGCGGACCTGGTTCCGGGCCAATCGGTGTTAAAGAAAGATTGCTGCCGTTTCTCCCTGATCCGCATGTGGAGAAACAGGGCGACAAATATGTTTGGGTGAAATCGGCAAAAAGCATCGGTAAGGTGCATGCCTTCCACGGTAATTTCGGTGTTATCGTGAGAGCTTATGCCTATATACTGACGATGGGGGCAGCTGGCCTGCGCCAGACAAGTGAAGATGCAGTCCTTAATGCTAACTACTGCAAAAAAATGTTGTCGGAAGCTTTTGATTCACCATTTGAACGGTTCTGTATGCACGAATGCGTACTGACTTCCAAGAAACAGAAAGAGTATGGAATTCATACTTTGGATATTGCGAAACGTCTGCTTGATTATGGTTATCACCCACCAACAATTTACTTCCCGTTGATTGTGGAGGAAGCTCTGATGATTGAGCCTACGGAATCGGAAAGCAAAGAGACTTTGGACGGTTTCATCGAAGCGATGAAGAAAATAGCACAAGAAGCGGCAGAAAATCCAGAAATTGTCCATACGGCACCGCACAATACGATTGTCAGCCGTCTGGATGAAACGCTGGCTGCCCGCAAACCGGTGGTAAGATGGGAGCCTTGACGGCTGCCTGGCAAATTCGTCATCAAAATTTTGCGCCGGAACTTTTGGTAGCAAGGCCGCAGGATACGGAGAGCATCAGCGTAACCGGAGCGGCCTGCGCCCTCAAATGTGCCCACTGCGGTGGGCATTATTTGTCTAAGATGACGCCTTTGTCAGGGCTCCAAAAAACAGAGGATATCAAGGGGGCAAGCTGCCTGATCAGCGGCGGCTGTGACTTGACCGGCAAAGTCGCGGTAATGGATAAATTAGATAAGTTGGCAAAAATCAAAGGTGAACATCGCTATAATTTTCATGTGGGGCTCTTGTCTGAAGAGGAAATTAAGGCGGTTGCACCGCTGGCAGATGTTGTTTCTTTTGATTTTCTTGGCGATGACCTGACGATTAAAGAAACTTTGAAATTAAATAAAACGGTAGGGGATTATCTTGCCTGCTACCGCTTGTTAAAGAAATATTGCGCTCATGTGGCTCCTCATATCTGTATCGGTCTGAATGGCGGCAAGCTGCGTGGTGAACGGGAAGCTTTGCGTTTATTGGCGGCTGAAGGCATGGAACGATTGGTTTTTATTGTTTTCATGCCGACTAAGGGCACGGAATATGCCGAATGTCCTCCGCCGGCGCTGACAGAAGTTGTGGAACTTCTCGGCGAAGCGCGCACTTTGCTGCCTGAAATACCATTATTCCTTGGCTGTATGCGCCCGGGGGGAGCTTATAGAAGTGAACTCGATAAAGCGGCAATAGAAGCCGGTATTAATGGCATTGTCCAGCCAACGGCTGCTGCTTTGGCAAGAGCCCGTGAATTGGGTCTGACTATCAAAGAAAGCTGGGAGTGCTGCGTTTTATGAGCGAATGGAAATTATCTATCGGCACGGCAGGAGCAGTTGGTGCCAGACAGTTAAAAATAGACGCACTGCCTACGACAGCTTATGTTATGTTGGGCGAACATTGTATGCGCAATTGTGCCTTTTGCGCCCAGGCACGTGACAGCACTGCTCAAAGCAAGTTTCTATCACGCGTAGCTTGGGAAGAAACTCCTGAGGCAGACGCTATCAGAAATATTGGCCGTGCTTTTCAGGCTGGCAAGATAAAGAGAGCCTGCCTGCAGGTCGTGAATACGCCTGACAGTCATTCCTTGGTCATCAGGGCTTTGGATGAATTCAAAAAATATGGTGATCTGCCGGTCGTGGTTTCCAGCCATTTCACTACAGTAGAACAGGCGGCGGAGCTTTTTGCCAAAGGGGCATCACGACTGGGCCTTGCCCTTGATGTCGCTACGCCGGAACTTTTTGCCTCGATCAAAGGCGGTTCCTGGCAAAATCGCTGGGACTTATTATGCGCTTGTGCGGAACGCTTTCCCGGCCGGATGACAACGCATCTGATTGTGGGACTTGGGGAAACCGAAAAAGAAATGTGGCAGGTCATCTGCGACTGTTACCAAAGGCAGATAACGGTAGGCCTTTTCGCCTTTACGCCGCTCAAGGGTACTAAATTTGCCAATCGGCAGCCGCCGGACAGAGGCAGCTATCGCCGCTTGCAGATTGGACTGGAGTTATTGAAGAAAGGTTATGTGGCGACAGTTGTTGAATTTGAAGGCGAACGCATTACCAGGATCAATGTGCCAGATTTGAGGAAAGTTCTGGCCGATGGTAAGGCTTTTCGCACTACAGGTTGTGAGGACTGCAATCGACCCTATTATAATGAGAAGCCGCGCCACGTTCTCTACAATTATCACAGACTTCTGACAGCGGAAGAATTGGAACTGGCTTTCACGGAAAGCGGGGTGGCGGAATGTTGAGTGCAGTGCAATGGCAGCAGGCACAAAAAAGAGAAGGAACCGTTACCTGGCGTTTGCTCAATTCAGGTTTTCAGGCAGCCGCTGACAATATGGCGACAGACGAAGCGATTATGGGTTCTTATGCGGCCGGGCTGGTGCCGCCGACCATTCGTTTTTATGGTTGGCAGCCTGCTGCTGTCAGTATCGGCTATTTTCAGCATGGTGAGCGGGAGATCAACTTCGCTGCCTGTCGGGAGCAAGGCATTGATGTAGTAAGGCGTCTGACAGGCGGACGTGCTGTCCTGCATGCACAGGAATTGACCTACAGCATTATCGTCGGTGAGGATTATCCTGACATGCCGATGACTATTACCGCTTCCTATCGTTATCTGAGCCGTGGTCTGCTGCTTGGCCTGGCAAAGTTAGGCCTGACTGCAGAAATGACAAAACCGCAGGCAGCTTATGCGCACAAGACACCACAGCCGGCATCGGCAGCTTGTTTTGATGCGCCTTCGCATTATGAACTGACGGTTAGTCAGAAAAAACTGATTGGCAGCGCACAGGTGCGCAAGCAAGGCGTAATTTTGCAGCATGGTTCGATTTTGCTTGCTTTTTCTGCTGAGCAGCTGGCAGGAATCTTGCATGTTGATAGCGAAGAAAAAGGAAAAACCTGCAGCATGCTTAAAAACCGTGTTATGGATCTGAAAACTGCTTTAGGCAGAAATGTTGCTTGGGACGAAGCGCGTCTTGCTATGGAAGCAGGTTTTGCCGAAGCATTGGGCATTGAGCTGGCTGGAGGAGAGCTGACTGCTGCAGAAAAAGAGACAGCCGGAGAATTATCCGTTATGAAATATGCCCAAGATGCTTGGACGCTGAAAAGATAAAATTGGGAGGCGGGAAAATGAACTATCAGGTTTGTGTAATCGGAGCAGGTACAGGCGGTTACGTGGCCGCAATTCGTGCTGCACAGCTTGGCGCCAGGGTTTTGCTGATTGAGAAGAAGGATTTGGGCGGAGTTTGCTTGAACAGAGGCTGCATTCCCACTAAGACTTTGCTGAAAAGTGCGGAAAAATGGCATGACATTACCCACTCGGAAGAATTTGGGATGTTTGTCAGTGAATATGCCTATGATTGGGATAAAATTATGGAGCGCAAGAACAATGTTATCTACCAGCTTCGCAGCGGCATAGAAAAACTGATTAAAAGCAACAAGATAGAGTTTGTCGAAGGATCGGCTCATTTGATTGATGCTCATAGCGTTCATATCGTGACCGACAATCCGGGTGAAGAGCGCTGCATACATGCTGAAAAGGTAATTTTGGCAACAGGCTCTGTTCCTGCCAAGCCGCCTATCCCGGGCAGCGAATGTACTGGTGTCATTGATAGCGACGATATTCTGAGTTTGAGTGAAGTGCCCGAGAGCATTATCATTGTCGGTGCCGGTGCTGTCGGCGTTGAATTTGCCGGCATTTATGCCGGGTTTGGCTGCGAAGTGACCATTGTGGAAATGGCTCCTAACATTCTGCCGCTTTGTGATACCGATATGCAAAAACGCATGGGTTTGGCTTTGCGCAAACAGTTTATCAAAACTATGACAAGCAGTACGGTTAAAGGTATTAAGCACGGAGTTGAAGGCCTGGAAGTGACTGTCGAAAGCAAAGGGAAAGAAACAGTGCTTTCTGCTGAAAAGGTTTTGGTGGCAACAGGCCGCAAGCCTATTTTCAACAAGGTAGAACTCGACAAAGCAGGTATTCTTTACACGCGTCATGGCATTACCGTCAATGAAAGAATGGAAACTTCGGTGCCGGGGGTTTACGCGGTGGGTGATGTTACCGGCAAGTGGATGCTGGCGCATACCGCTTCCCATCAGGGTATCATTGCGGCGGAAAACGCTTGCGGCCATGAGGCTATCATGGATTATGACGCTATTCCTGGTTGTATCTTCACGTCGCCAGAAATTGCCTGGGTAGGACTTACCGAGCAGGAATGTGTTGAAGCGGGCAAAGATATAGTTATCAGCAAGTTCAATTTTGCAGGTAACGGCAAGGCTTTGACGATGGGGCAGACTGATGGTCTTGTGAAACTGATCGCTGATGCGGCGACGCATAAGGTTATAGGCTGCCATATCATGGGACCGCATGCGAGCGACCTGATCATGGAAGGTGTGCTGGCAGTAAGGCACGGTCTGACTGCCGAGCAGCTGGCGGTGAGCATTCATCCGCATCCGACGCTTTCGGAGGCTGTCGGGGAAGCGGCGATGGGACTTTTCGGCGACATGATACACCAAGTCAATCTGAAAAAATAACAGTAACATCTAGGACGGGAGCGGTGTAACTACCACTCCCGTTTTTACATAGAGATTTTTCATTTAGCATAACCCCCAAACGATGGGGGCGGCGAAGTGATTTGCGGGAGCATGTTTACTCAGCTTCCCGGCGGTTTTACCGACGTATGGAAGCGTGTACAACCTTGTCCAGAGCAAATTATCTTGCCGACACCTGAGAGTATAAAACAAGAAGGATATTGAAGAACATTTTTGGAGATTAGGAAGAAAAAGAGATTTCCCATTTAGCATAAAGCCCCAAACGATGTGGGCGGTTAGTGATTTGCGGGAGCATGTTTACTCAGCTTCCCGGCGGTTCTACCGACGCAAGGAAGCGTGTACAACCCTGTCCAGAGCAAATTATCTTGCCGACACCTGAGAATATCAATCAAGAAGAATATTGCAAAACTATTTTTGCCGGTAAGAAGGAAAAAGTATTTCGCTCAGCGAATAAATGCTAGTCGGTTTTAAGATATTGAGAAAAGCAGGAGCGCAGGTGTCGCAGTGAAAAAAGTAATGCAGTACGGAGATAAAACACTGGAGTTTGAAGTGGTGCGCAGCAGACGGCGCACGCTCGCGATTGCCGTCGAGTCGTCGGCCAGCGTAGTGGTCAGAGCGCCCATGACGCTGTCTGCGCAGAAAATCTTCGAAATTGTGGAGCAGAAGGCTGACTGGATCAATAACAAGCTTGCTTTTTGGCAAAAAGCTCAGGACGAAAAACATGAGCGTGAAATCACGCAGGGTAAAAGTTTGCTTTATCTCGGCAAATATTACTCTTTGCAGCTTGAAGTAATACCAGGTTTAAAGAAGGACAGCGTCACGCTGGAAGCTGAAAAAATAGTCGTTCAAACAGGTGATGCAAAACCGGAACGGATTGAAAAGGCATTAAATAAGTGGTATCGGGCAAGGGCGCAGGAGCTAATTACGCAAAGGGTGCTATATTATGGAAGGTTTTTTGACGGTAAGCCTTCAGCAGTGCGGATTAAGGAGCAGAAAAAGCGTTGGGGCAGTTGTACATATGATAATAAACTTCTGTTTAACTGGCGCTGTATTATGGCGAGACGAGAGGCCCTGGATTACGTAGTAGTACATGAAATGTCCCACATGGTGCACAAAAACCATTCGCCGGCTTTTTGGCTGGTCGTGGAGACAATTATGCCGGAATACAAACTAGAGAAAAAATGGTTGAAAGAGAACGTAATAAATATGGATTTGTGACACTGAGTTGTTACAAATAGACATTTTTGTGATACAATAACATAGTATTGATGCATTAATTTTGTTTGGAGGAATGAGCATGCTTGATATGAAATTTGTCAGGGAAAATCCTGAGCTTGTGGAAAAAGCCATGAAAAATCGCAATATGGATATGAACCTGGACGAGTTTGTAACTTTAGAAAAACAACGCAGAGAAATCCTGCAGCAGGTTGAAACTTTAAAGAGCGAGCGTAACAGCGTCTCTCAGGAAATAAGCAAAATGAAAAAGAGCGGCGAAAATGCCGATGATAAAATTCTTGCTATGCGTGCCCTTGGTGAAAAAATTTCCGAGGATGACAAAGAGCTTAAAGAAATTGAACAAAAACTCAAAGATATTCTTTTGACAATTCCTAACATGCCGGCAGATGACGTGCCGGTTGGCAAGGATGACAGTGATAATCCTATAGTCCGCAAATGGAGCGAACCGACAAAATTCAGTTTCGAGCCTAAAGCACACTGGGATATTGGCGAAGGTCTGGGCATTCTTGATTTTGAACGTGCGGCCAAAGTAACCGGTGCCAGATTCACCTTTTACAAGGGGTTAGGTTCCCGCCTGGAGCGTGCAGTTTATAACTTTATGCTGGATGTTCATACGCAGGAACATGGCTATACGGAAATTTTCCCTCCTTATATTGTTAACAAGGACAGTATGCTGGGAACCGGGCAATTGCCAAAGTTCGCGGAAGACATGTTCAAGCTTGAAGGCATGGACTACTATTTGATTCCGACTGCCGAGGTGCCTGTAACCAATTATCACCGCGGTGAAATTTTGAGTGTTGATCAGCTTCCTATCTGTTATGCTGCTTACAGCGCGTGTTTCCGGGCCGAGGCAGGTTCCGCTGGCCGTGATACCCGTGGTCTTATTCGCCAGCATCAGTTTAACAAGGTTGAATTGGTTAAATTCACGAAACCGGAAGAATCCTGGGCTGAGCTTGATAAATTAACAAGCGATGCGGAAGATATCCTGAAACGCCTGGAATTGCCGTACCGTGTTGTTCGTCTTTGCACCGGCGACATCGGTTTCAGCTCTGCCACAACCTATGATCTCGAAGTATGGCTGCCGGCAGCCAACTGTTACCGCGAAATTTCTTCCTGTTCCAACTTCCTTGATTTCCAGGCAAGAAGAGCAGACATCAAATTCCGCCGTGATGCGAAAGCGAAACCGGAATATGTGCATACGCTTAATGGATCGGGCTTAGCCGTAGGACGTACGGTTTGCGCCATCCTTGAAAACTATCAGCAGGCCGACGGTTCTGTTGTTATTCCGAAGGCATTGCGTCCGTATATGGGTTGTGACGTTATTTCAGCTCCTAAAAAATAGTAAAAATTAATTGTGATTAATCCGCTGCAACTATGTCGTGCAGCGGATTTTTTATTGTTTTTTGTACCTGCAAAGGCATATTTGCCGCTATTTTTTAACATACCACTATATATTGTGGTCATGGTCTTAAAAAGCAAGTGAAAAATAGGCGGATTTTGGCATATTTCAGGATTTTTACGGGAAATTTTAGCGTATTTTGTTGTTTTTTAAAGTTTTGCTCTAAACTCCTCAAAAATTATGCATTTTCCTCTATTTTCCTATTGTACTTTTTCATATTTGTGGTAAAATCATATAGGTGAATTAATACTATTGCAAGGGGAGAGTGGATATGAAAAGGCAGCCTTTTTTTCAACTGACACAGAGTGCTGTGGAACAATTAGCGGCAAATTTTGATACACCTTTATTGGTTCTGTCTTTAGACCAGATAGAAAGAAATTATCGTTTTTTAAAGACGAATTTGCCAAGGGTCAAGTTTTATTATGCAATGAAGGCAAACCCCGATATGCGCATTTTGGAAAAAATGGCTGAGATGGGTGCGAGCTTTGATGTCGCATCTGACGGTGAAATAAAAACACTTGCTGGCCTGGGTATTGAAGGCGAGCGTATGATATATGCTAACCCAATAAAAACTGCGGTTGGCTTGAAAGCGTGTACTTATGCCGGCGTAAACAAAATGACTTTTGATAATATAGCTGAAGTAGAGAAGATGGCCAAGGCTTGTCCTGACGCAACTGTACTTTTGCGTTTCCGTATTGACAATTCTGCTGCTCATGTTGATCTGAATAAGAAATTCGGCGCGGCACGTCAGGATGCTGTTGCTTTGCTGAAGGCTGCCAAAGATGCAGGCCTTGATGCGGCCGGTATCTGCTTCCACGTAGGCAGCCAGATGATGTTTGCTGACCCTTATTTGCATGCTCTTGATATTTCTCGCGAAATATTCGAAGAAGCCAAGGCAGCAGGTCTTAACCTGCGTATACTGGATATCGGTGGAGGATTCCCGATTCCGGAGCTTAAGGTAAACTTTAATTTACAGGAAATCATGGGTCAGATAAATGCCCGCCTTGATGAAGATTTTGCCAATGTGGAAATTTGGGCAGAACCAGGACGTTTTATCTGTGGTACCGCCATGAATTTGATCACCAGCGTCATCGGTGTTAACGAGCGTAATGGTCAGACTTGGTATTTTCTAGATGATGGTCTCTACGGCACTTTTTCCGGTGTTATTTTTGACCAATGGGATTACAAACTGATCAGCTTTAGAGAGGGCGATGAGGAAATAGAAGCTACTTTTGCAGGACCTAGCTGCGATTCCCTTGATATTATGTTCCGTGGCAAGATGACGGTTCCTTTGGAGATTGGTGATTTACTGCTAGTACCGGCTTGCGGAGCATACAGTTCAGCTTCCGCGACAGTTTTCAATGGTTTTCGTAAAACTCAGATTGTAATCTGGGAAGATGTCAAGGTAGAATTCGGTCTGGAGGAAGCCTTGCCTGCTGCAGTTTAATATACCATTTTGACCGCAGGTTTTTACGCCTGCGGTTTTTTTATACTACAGGGAAAAAAGGATTTTTGGCATCATTGGCGAAATTAAAACGTACGGAGGCGTATAAATCTTTTTATTAGCGGGAGGTAATATCATGAGTGTTCCAATAGCTGTCTGGATTGCCGCAGGTTTGGGAGCGGCTGGTATTAAAATGTATATGGATCTGCGTGATGTCAAACAGATCGTGGAGAATTCCCAAGCACGTTATGAAGATGAAAAGTACAATTATTATCAAACACAGAAAGCTTTGCTGCCCTTGCTTTTATTAGCAGGTAATCTCAAGCTTGAGTTATGGCAGAGTTTCGAACGCTTGGCAGATGCACTGGAACAAATTGATAATTTGCCGCGCCAATTTAAATATATGAATTTCCCAACATTCCGTGTAGGTAAACCTGAGAGAGACTCATTACGTGAAACAGCAAAGGTTGTGACTGCTATTCTTGATGGCGGCATGGCTGATGTCGGCAGTGGTGTGCTGACAGGTCTGGCCTTGTATGGCGCAACTATGACACACAAATTTGATGAGAATGATGTAATAAAGTTGCCTGGTTTCCCGCAATGTGAAAAGGGCAGCTCGATATTGGAGGCTCTATCGACTCACAAGATTAAAGTGCCGGCTGCCGGTAATGTTGCCGAAGCTTCTGTTTTGAATGCGATACTTGATGTACCTGCTGTAATTCAGGATTTTGGCGTAGATAAGCTTTCTAAAAATGACAAGAATGCTGCCATGAAACTGAAAGACAAGATAGATAAACACTCCATGGAATTGGCTGACGTTGTAGGTAAGATGCAGCGTATTCATATAACTGTGGAGAGACTGCTGAATTATATCCAAAAACTCAACGATGATTATTTAGCACAAATGGATAAAGTTGAACAGGTATTGCTGGAGAAAAAAGATTACGAAAAATTTACATCTGAGGAAAAAACAGCAGTTGTTTATGCAGCTTTTCTCGTCAAAACGTTAAAAGCCATGACCAGAATCGATATTCTGCTCAAACGTGGCAATTTGTATGTTTTCAATACGATGGATATTCGCGAAGTAATAGATCAGGCCAAAATACTTTTCCCGGAAGAAGAACTCACGCCGGGAACGAAAGCATAAAGAATCAAGGCAAACCGGGATTTACGCTGCAGGCGCTTTTATGGGCGACTGACAGCGTGAGCCCCGGTTTTTTATTGTCTGGTTGCATGCAGTTGTTACAGAGAGGTTTCTTGTGATAAAATGAACAGATAGTATGGAGATGGAAAAGGAGAACTTCCTTGAAAATAGTAAAACCTCTTTGCGAGGCAGTTTTTCATTATGAAAAAGAAAACGTCTACCCTTTGCATACACCAGGCCATAAAGGCGGCAGAGGTATGGATAAGTCTTTACTGTCTGCGCTGGGCAAACGGGCGGCAGCCATAGATGTTTCCTTAATGTCAGAACTTGATGACCTGCATTGCCCAGAAGGCTGCCTGCGGGACGCACAGGAGCTGGCGGCGGAACTTTACGGCAGTGACCGGTGTTTTTTTGCAGTTAATGGCACGACCGGCGCTATTCATGCAATGCTGATCAGTACATTAAAACCTGGCGAAAAAGTACTAATCCCGCGCAATGCTCATCGTTCGGTTGCCGGAGCGCTGGTAATTGGTGATATCGAAGCAGTTTTTTTGGCACCTGAATATGATGATTTTTTTGGCATTAATACCCAAATTACGCCACAGGCGGTTAAACTGGCACTCGAAGCTGATCCCGCCATCAAAGCCGTGCTGATAACCAGTCCGAATTACTATGGGTTGGCGGCAGATTTAAAAGCCATAGCCGAAATTGTTCATAGCCGGAGCGCTATCTTGCTGGTAGATGAAGCTCATGGCGCGCATTTAGGTTTTTCTGAAGTTTTACCACCTTCCGCTTTGCAGTGCGGGGCAGATGCCTGCGCTCAGAGCACACACAAAACACTTGGCGCATTGACGCAGTGTTCCATGCTGCATGTCCAAGGTGAGCGCATTGACCTGAAAAAAGCAGCAGCTGCTATGAGTTTATTAACTACAACAAGTCCTAATTATCTTTTAATGGCCTCATTAGATGCAGCCAAAGCACAATTGGCAGAGAAGGGTGCAGAGATGGCTGAAGCAGCTTTGACAGTTGCCGAAAGGCTGCGTGAGTCTTTGCGCAGCGTGCAGGGCCTCGAAATTCTTGATGCACGTATTTTAGCACGCAGTGAGATTGCTGCTTTTGACGGCACTAAGGTGACAGTCAAGGTAACAGGCTTAGGTATAACGGGAATTGAAGCAGGCAATGTTTTACGGGAGAATGGGTTGGCTGTCGAATTGGTTGACCGTAATAACGTTCTTTTCTTACTGACTTATGCTGATGATAATGATGAAATAAACAGTATAATAAACAAAATTACAGAAATTTTCCGGAAGATAAAAAAACAAAACAAACCGATACTGCCACTTACTGCAAATTGTGAGATGCCGGCTGCCCAGAAGGTTTTGCCGCCGCGTCAAGCATTTTATGCTGATACTGAAGACGTCTATTTTTGTGAGGCAGTCGGACGGGTAAGTGCTGAACAAATAAGTTTTTATCCGCCGGGGATACCGGTGATTATTCCAGGAGAACTTGTAACTGAAGAGATTTTTACTTACTGCCAAAGGATGCTGGCCCTGGGTTTGCCAGTCAGTGGCCCGCAAGACGGAACTTTGGGAAAAATTCAGGTGGTGAAGCAATGAAACAAGGTTTATTTATAACTTTTGAGGGTGCGGATGGCACCGGTAAAACAACGCAGATTGCTAAAATTGCAGCTTGGTTTCGTGAGCAAGGTTATGAAGTTGTCTGCACCCGCGAGCCGGGCGGTACGAAAGCTGCTGAAAGGATCCGGGACTTGGTTCTGGATGCAGAGTTGGCCATCAGCCACAAGACGGAAACTCTTCTTTATCTGGCGGCACGAGCTGATCATATAGCGCAATTGATAAAGCCTGCCTTACAGGCTGGTAAGATTGTCCTTTGCGACCGCTTCAGTGATTCGACTTTTGTTTATCAGGGGAGTGGCCGTGGTGTCGAGCTGGCGACGCTGAGAATGTTGGATGACTTTGCAACGAGCAATTTGCACCCTGATCTGACCATTTTGCTGGACGGTGAGCCGGAAGAGCTGGCCATTCGCAGAAATGCACGCGGTGTTGTTGATAGGTTTGAGCTCGAAGGCTTGGCCTTTCAAAGGAAAATTCGTGAGGCTTTCCTGACTTTAGCAGCTAATGAACCAACACGTATTCATGTAATTGATGCTTTGCAAGCTGAAGAAAATGTTACTAAAGCAATCTTAGCTGATTTGCAGAAACTTTTAGCAAAATAATTCTGCAGGATAACATAATTTCTAATATAATGGAAGGAAATGGACGGAGCAGGTAAAATGTGGGAAAATGTACGCGGACATGAACAGAATAAACATTTTTTACAGCAATTGCTGCTAGCCGGCAAAAGGACGCCATCTTTATTGTTTTTAGGACCGAGTGGTATCGGGAAAAAAACATTGGCTACAGCCTTTGCTAAAGACTTTCTCTGCAGGTCGGAAAAACTGCCTTGCAGCGGCTGCCCCTCCTGTCATGCCTTTAATGCCAAGGGTCATCCGGATTTTCTCTTGGTGGAGCAAAGTGCGCCCGGTAAGGAAATCGTCATTGACCAGATTAAGGAAATTGCTCGTCAAGCCGCGTTTGCACCTAATTTGTCCGCACATAAGGTATGTATCATAGATGCGGCAGATTACATGAATCTGACTGCCGCTAACAGTTTGTTGAAATTATTGGAGGAGCCGCCCCGCTTCTGGCTTTTCATTCTGATCGCCAATACGGCTGCAAGGCTTTTGCCGACAATTCGCTCGCGGGTAATCCAGCTGCGTTTTGATGCACTGCCCGCAGAAACAATTGAAGCTGTTTTGGCAAAGGAAGGTGCCCGGCCTGAGGAGGCTGTTGCTTTGGCCCATCTTGCCGATGGCTCGATAGGAACAGCGCTTAATATGCTGAAAAGTAATACCGTGGATTGCCGCAATAAAGCTTTGACCATTTTTGAACAGCTGCCGACCCAAAGACCTTTGCAGCTAACGACCCAATATGGATGGCCGGAAAAAACCGCAGGCGAAGATGGTATGACTTTATTGGAAATGATGTTGTTTATATTGCGTGATGCCCTGCTCTTTAAAGAAGGCATGGCTGGTAACGCTTATAATATAGATGTTTTGCCACACATTGAAAAATGTTTCGCTGATTGGCATTCAGCAAAAATAAAGAATATAATAAAGATTGTTCAGGAAAGTTACATGGCAATAGCCGCTAATGCTTCCGGCAAGGTAGTATGGGAAGCTATGCTGGTAAGAATGAACATGATCCTGAAGGAGGATTAATAATGCCGACAGTAGTAGGTATTCGATTTAAAAAAGCAGGGAAAATATATTATTTTGATCCTGAAAAAACCGGGGTACAAAAAGGCGATTTTGCCATTGTGGAAACAGCACGTGGCATGGAGTACGGCGAGGTTGTGGCCGGTGTAAGGGAAGTGGACGAAAAAGAAATTATCGCTCCGCTGAAGCCGGTTTTGCGTAAAGCGACTAAAGCCGACCAGGAGAAGGTTGCTGAAAATGAGGTGCGCGAAAAAGAAGCCTTTAATATTTGCGAACGCAAAATTAAAACGCATGAATTGCCGATGCATCTGATTGATGTCGAATTTACTTTTGATGTTAACAAGATAATTTTTTATTTTACGGCAGAGGGCCGTATAGATTTCCGCGAACTGGTTAAAGATTTGGCGGCTGTTTTCCGTACGCGCATTGAACTGCGCCAGATTGGCGTGCGTGATGAGGCCAAGATGCTGGGCGGTATTGGCTGCTGCGGCCGGCCTTTGTGCTGTGCTACTTTTCTCGGCGATTTCGAACCGGTTTCTATCCGCATGGCCAAAGATCAGAAATTGTCCCTTAATCCAGCCAAAATTTCCGGTATCTGCGGTCGTTTGATGTGTTGTCTCAAATATGAAAATTATTTATACTGCGGTAAAGAGTGTAATTGCCAGCGCAGTGAAAGAGAAGCAGTACCAAAACAAGGGTCGATGGTAATTACACCTTTGGGCGAAGGCAAAGTAGTCCGTGTGAACCGCAATGACAAGACCGCTTCTGTGCAGCTGACACCTGACAATGTCATTCAGGTTTCCTGGGATGAAATCGTGGAAGCCGCTCAGGCAGATATCTAAGCTATGACAATGGTAAAGACTACGGAACGTCTTGATTCTTTGCCAGGTTGCGGCTATAAGATATGGCAGTGCAGCAAGGAGTTTTGTTTTACGACAGACGCAGTATTTCTGGCTGCTTTTCCTTTCCTTGTGAAAAGAGCCAGAGTGATGGAATTGGGAGCCGGTACCGGAGCAATCAGCCTGCTTCTGGCAGCGCGTGGTGCGGCAAAGGTTACCGGTATAGACTGCAATGAGCATGTCGTTGAACTTATGCAGCGCAGTATTGCTGAAAATAAGATCGAAGGGCATGTGCAGGCCGTTTTTGGTGACATTCGTGATTTAAAGGGAACGTTTGTTTCCGAAAGTTTTGACTTGATTGTTGCCAACCCTCCATATCGTAACAGAGGTAAGATGAGGCAGGTAGGGAAGTCTGCCTGTCATGAAGTGACGGCTAATCTGGAAGATTTTTTTAAAGCAGCGGCTTTTCTGGTTAAATACAGAGGCCGTTTTGCTATTGTCCAGCTGCCGGAACGTTTCACCGAATGTTTGTCTTTGGCCGCCAAATATGGCATGGAATTAAAGAAGCTGCAGTGGGTGCATTCCTTTGCTGATAAGCCTGCATGGGTCTTTCTGGCAGAATTTGTCAAAGGCGGCGCACCTGGCCTGGAGGTGCTGGAACCTCTCATAATGTATAATGCTGACGGCAGTTACAGTAAACAGACTTTGGCCTGTTACGGTCTGACGGAGGAGGAAGAAGAACAATGATGCAGGACGAGCCGGGTACTTTGTATTTGTGCGCGACGCCGATAGGCAATCTCAAAGACATGACAGAGCGTGCCCTTGAGACTCTGCGGGAAGCGGATATAATCGCTGCCGAGGACACCAGGCATACCAGACAGCTTTTGACGCATTTTGGTATCCATGGCCATCTTTTGAGCTATCATGAACATAATAAGGAAAAACAGGGCCCTGTTTTAATAGAGAAACTTTTGGCCGGTCAACAGGTGACACTGGTTAGTGACGCTGGCTTTCCGGGCATTGCTGATCCTGGCGAGCATCTCGCTAAACTCGCCATAGAAGCCGGTATTCGCGTAGTACCGATACCGGGTGCTAATGCTGCGCTTTGTGCTTTGATTGCTTCAGGCCTGCCGTCTTCACCTTTCTTTTTTGGAGGATTTTTACCAAAAAGCAAGAAAAATCGTCGTGAGCAGTTGAAGCTTTGGCAAAAGATCCCTGCTACGATAGTTCTCTATGAAGCTCCCCATCGCGTTAAGGAAGTCCTGGAAGAAATTCTTGCCGCCTGGGGTGACCGCCAGATGGCAGCAGGACGGGAATTGACCAAACTGCATGAGGAATTTTTTCGCGGCACGGTTTCCGAATGTCTTGCCTGGCTGACGCAAAAGACGCCGCGCGGTGAATTTTCCTTGGTTATAGCAAAAGCTGAGGAAGATATTACAGAAGAGAGCAAAGAAGAAGAGGATCCTCTCTTAAAAGTCATGGCTTTGATTGCCGGTGGTATGCCAAAGAAAGAAGCCTTGCAAGTAGTTGCGAAAGAAAACAAAGTTCCCAAGAGGGAGTTATACAATAGATTAATTTTAGCTGAAGAAGGGGAAAAAGAATGACAAAACCAAGTTTTTACATCACAACTCCTATTTACTATCCAAGTGACAATTTACACATAGGTCATGCCTATTGCACAACGATTGCTGACAGTATTGCCCGTTATCGCCGTGCAGCAGGCTATGATGTTCTTTTCCTGACCGGCAGTGATGAGCATGGCCAGAAAATTCAGCGTAAAGCAGAAGAAAAAGGTGTAACACCTATTCAATACGTAGATGCTATCGTTGCCAATTTCAAACTCTTATGGGAGAAACTGGGCATCAGCAATGATGATTTCATCAGAACAAGTGAAAAACGCCACGAAAAAGTTGTCCAGGAAATTATGCAGAAAATCTATGATCAAGGCGACATTTACAAGAAAAATTACGAAGGCTTGTATTGCGTACCCTGCGAATCTTATTGGCTGGAACGTCAGCTGGTTGATGGCAAATGCCCTGACTGCGGCCGCCCGGTGGAGAAGATGCAGGAGGAAAGCTATTTCTTCAAACTGTCCAAATATCAGGATCGCTTACTGGAATATATAGAACAAAATCCTGATTTTATTCAGCCGGTTTCCCGTCGCAATGAAATGATCAATTTCATAAAACAAGGTCTGGAAGATCTTTGTATCACCAGGACAACCTTTGATTGGGGCATAAAAGTGCCTTTTGATGACAAACATGTTGTCTACGTCTGGTTTGATGCCCTGCTTAATTATTTTACCGGTGCCGGTTATGGTTATGATGAAGAAAAATTCAAGAAATTCTGGCCTGCTGATCTTCATCTTGTAGGCAAAGAAATCGTGCGTTTCCATACGATCATTTGGCCGATTATGCTGATGGCTATGGGGGCAGAGCTGCCTAAACAAGTTTATGGTCACGGCTGGCTCGTTGTCGAAGGCGATAAGATGTCCAAATCCAAGGGCAACGTCATCGATCCGCTGGGTTTGATTGAAGAATTCGGTGCTGACGCTATCAGATATTTCTTGCTGCGCGAAATTAATCTCGGCAGTGACGGTAATTTCTCCCGCGATGCGTTAATTACCCGCATCAATGCTGATTTGGCCAATGATCTTGGCAATTTGCTGCACCGTACAGTTAGCATGATCGATAAGTATCACGGCGGCAAAATTCATAAAACTGCTGTGCCGGAAGCACTTGACAATGAACTGATTACTTTGGCTGGTGAAACGGTTGAGAATTACAAAAAAGCCATGGATAAAATGGAAATAAACGCGGCAATCAAGGGCGTCTGGACTTTGATCAGCCGTACCAATAAATACATCGACGAAACAGCTCCCTGGCTGCTTGCTAAGGATGAAGCCAAGGCTGCGAGATTAGAAGCCGTTATGTACAATCTGGCGGAAGTACTGCGAATAGTGGCTATTCTTATTTCCCCGTTTGTTCCGCACACAAGTCCAAAAATCTATACGCAGCTGGGGCTCGCAGTACCGGCACAGTTTATGCTGGCTGATGCTGTCTGGGGTGGTTTGCCTGACGGTACGATTGTCCAAAAGGGCGAGCCGATTTATCCGCGCATTGAGATTAATGAAGAGGGCGTTACTGTAACTGCTGCTACGAAAAAAACAGCTCCACCTGCTCCGGCAGCGCCAAAGGTTGCCGAGCAGCCAAAGCGGGAGGAAAAAGAAGAAATCTCTATTGATGATTTTGCTAAGATAGATTTGCGTGTGGCTACAATTCTGACTGCCGAGAGGGTGCCAAAAACAGATAAGCTAATGAAGCTTTCTGTAAAGATCGGTGAAGAAGAACGTACTATAGTATCCGGTATTGCCCAGCATTATACTGAAGAACAGCTGGTTGGCAGAAATGTGATTGTGATAGCCAACCTGAAAGCTGCAAAATTGCGTGGCATTGAGTCCAGAGGCATGCTGCTTGCCGCTTCCGATGGTCAAGGAAACCTGGTTCTCGCTGATGCGCCTGGTATTGCTTCCGGCAGCAAGGTGAAATAAATGTCTGCAAAAGTTTTTGATTCCCATGCCCATATGGACAGCGATTATTTTGACGCCGACAGAGAAGAAGTATTTGCACAATTACGGCAAGAGATTGCCGGCATGATTAATCCCGGCTGTGATAACGAAACCTCATTGAAAGCTATTACTTATGCGGAAACTTATGATTTTGTCTATGCTGCTATTGGCTGGCATCCAGAGGAAGTTCTGCGGATGCAGGATGATGATCTGAAGAAGCTGGAGGAATGGTCCAAACATCCGAAAGTGGTCGCGATCGGTGAAATCGGACTGGACTATTATTACGATGATTGTGCACCGCGGGATCTCCAAAAAAAACGTTTCATTGAACAGCTCGACTTGGCGCGCAGAGTTGACTTGCCTGTCATAATCCATGACAGGGATGCTCATGGCGATATGCTGGATATCTTTCATAATGAAGGCAAGGGTTTGCGGGGAGTGTTCCATTGCTATTCCGGTTCCGTGGAAACCGCCAAAGAACTCCTGAAAATGGGCTTCTATCTGGGGTTCGGCGGCAGCTCGACTTTTAAGAATGCCGAGAAGGTAAGGAGTGTCCTGAAGTACGTGCCGGAGGACCGGATTTTATTTGAAACCGATTCGCCATATCTGACTCCGGTTCCTTACAGAGGGAAAAGAAACAACCCTGCCTACACTTTGCTGGTGGCGAAGAATGCAGCACTGGTGCGGAATACAGATGTTGAAAACCTGATTGAAAAAAGCACGGAAAACGTCAAAAAACTCTTCTCAAAGATTAGTTGACGTTTACAAAACAAACCACAGAATTGATTAATTCTGTGGTTTTTGTAACGTTTGGGGCTTTTGCCTTTTGACAAAGTTTGACATTTTAAAAATTCACGTGATATAATTCATTGAATTTTTAAAGGAGGGTTATGATGGAACAAAAAACTATCTTTAACCGTCCCTATAAAATGCTTGCCTTAGGGTTATTTCTGATCTTAACCTTGTGTTTACTTGGTTTTGTCACTGCCAAAAAACAGATTTCCATTTTGGCAGATGGCAGCGTGGTAAAACTGGAAACCAGAGCAATGGACCCCAAAAGTGCATTAAAGGAAGCCGGCATAACGCTGGCGGAGAATGATGGCTATTTCGTAGTGAATAAAAAAAGATTGGAAGAAGGTTCGACAATTGAGGTAGTACGCGCTATGCCTATCAAGGTATGGGTTGCCGGCGAATCAAAAGAGTATTCAATCGGCCGCGGAACAGTAAAAGAGGTATTGCAAGCATTAGACATTGATTATAGGGACTGTACCGTTTATCCGTCCTTGGACGCTAAACCGGTACCTGGCATGGAAATCAACATACTGGATTCTGATACCAGAATCGAAGAGGAAAAGCGTTCAGTGCCATTTGTCGTTGAGCGGAGACAAGATTCACATCTTGCGCTTGGCGAAGAGAAGATATTAGCAGCTGGCCAGAACGGTGAGAAGATCATCACCGTTAGCTATACTGATATCGGCGGTAAAATGGTCAAACGCGAACTAGGGGAAACAGTAACAGTGGAACCACAGTCGGAAATTGTTGCAGTAGGCACAAATAAGACTGTAGAGACTTCGAGGGGAAAAGTGAGCTATCGTATGGTGAAAACCATGGAAGCAACAGCTTATACTGCTGCTGACGGGGATGGTAATGGGATTACTTCTATCGGTTTGACAGCAAAGCATGGCATAATTGCTGTTGACCCGCAGGTTATTCCGTATGGGACGAGGGTGTATATTCCGGGGTATGGTTTTGCGGTTGCAGGCGACTGCGGCGGCGCTATAATCGGTAATCGTATTGATTTATTCATGGATAGTTATTACGACGCTATCAGCTTCGGACGCCGTAATGTGGAAATGTATATTCTTGAGTAGTTGTAAAAGGGGATAACAGATTGCTGAGAGAAGTATTGGTTGTTGAAGGCAAAATGGATACTGTTGCCATAAAAAAAGCACTTGATGCCGAAACAATTGAGACAGGCGGCTTTACACTGGCTCCTTATACACTGAAAAAAATTCAGTCTGCTTATGAAAAACGTGGGATCATCATCCTTACAGATCCAGATGGTGCAGGCGAGCGCATCAGAAAATTTCTGACAAAAAGATTCCCCAAGGCAGGTCAGGCCTTTGTGCCTAAGCTTGATGCAACGGCTAATAATGATGTCGGCATAGAGCAGGCCTCCCCTGAGGCAATCAGGCAAGCCCTTGCCAAGGTTCGTTTCCACGAATTCGAGCCCCGGTTTGAGTTTTCTAACCGGGACTTGTTTGTTTATAGTCTTTCAGGTTCTGCGGACGCAGCGGAGCGCCGTGATAAAATCGGTGCTATTTTGGGCATCGGCTATGCTAATGCCAAGCAGTTTTTAGTAAGGTTAAATAATTATGGCGTGACCCGGGAAGAGTTTCTGTCGGCAGTTGCGCAAACAGAGGTATAAAATGGAACAACCGGTTATTGCGAAAAAGGATGTCACAGCACATATTCTGAAAACTTTCAATCTGCGTGCTGATAAAAGATTGGGACAGAATTTTTTGGTGGATGAACAAATTGTTAATCAAATAATTGCGGCTGCAGAGTTAGATGCTGATGATACAGTTCTTGAGGTAGGGCCTGGTATTGGTACTCTTACCCAGGCTTTGGCAAAAACCGGCGCTCAGGTTGTGGCAGTTGAACTTGACCGCAGGCTGCTGCCAGTTTTAGCTAAAACGCTGGCAGGTTATGATAATATCGAAATTATTAATGAAGATATTTTGCAGCTTGATATCAGGAAGGCAGTACCGAAGGAAAACTTCAAAGTTGTTGCTAACCTTCCGTACTATATTACTACGCCGATAATTTTCAACCTATTGGAACAGAAGCTGCCGATGGAACGCATGGTAGCGATGGTCCAGAAAGAGGTTGCGGAACGCATGGTTGCAAAACCGGGTGGCAAGGATTATGGGGCATTATCAGTGGCCATTCAATACTACACGGAGCCGGAAATTTCTTTCCTGGTGCCGCCGGCTTCTTTTATACCGCCGCCTTCTGTTGAATCGGCAGTCATAGTTTGCAAACGCAGACAAAAACCGCCGGTGCAAATCGTGAACGAGAAGCTGTTTTTCCGGGTAGTAAAAGCAGCCTTCTCGGTAAGAAGAAAGATGCTAAGCAATGCTTTGAAAAATATGGGCATTGACAGCGAACAGACAACGACCTGGCTGGCACTGGCAGGCATCGACGGTAAAAGGCGCGGTGAGACTCTTTCGCTGGATGAGTTTGCTGCCTTGACCAATACGTTTGAGAAAACAAATAAATAAAAATAAAGGACGCAAATTCCGTTTTTGGATTTGCGTCCTTTATTTTATGTCTTTAGTTGTCTTCTGTTTCTTCATGAATCAGTGCACCAGGTAGAAATGCGTATTGATTAACGCTGCCAAGAATTTTTTGAATGTCATTTAAATTCCTCCCTTAACTATCTTATGAGCTGAGTATAACATAGTGGATATAATTTGTCCAGCATGGACGCAAAACGTCCCTAAAATAATAATGTGCCCGGAAAATGGCATGGCTGCTGCGTTTTTAAGAAAAACGGCAGCAGCCATGAAAATTTTTTTATATATTTTTGAAAATCATTCTGATTTTTTCTCTTTTTTCGTTTCAATAGCAGGGGTATTCGTAAAGCCTTTACCCATGACATCGGTAACGTCATGAATAATCATAAAGGCATGTGGATCTATGTTGCTGACAATTCCTTTGATTTGAGCAAGTTGGGTAAGTTTCGCAACAACAAGGAGTACTTCGCGAGGCTGATGGGTAAAAGCTCCTTCTCCGTGCAGAAAGGTTACGCCGCGGCCGACGATTTTAATAATTTCCTGTGCGATCGCAGGTGCTTCATTGCTGATGATGATAATGTTCTTCTTGTAGTCGAAGCCATCCGTGAAGGTGTTGGCGACTTTAAAGCTGACGAATGAAGCAAGCAAAGTATAGAGAGCTGGTTCGAGACCAAAAAGAAAGGCGGCTATGCTCATTAGAAGGATATTAATTATGAAACCTGGTGTGCTGATAGCTGTGCTATAGTATTTGTTGAAGATAGCGCCTACGATGTCAGTGCCGCCGCTGCTACTGCCGACACGGTAAAGAAAAGCCGCACCAATACCAGTCAAAGTACCGCCGACGATACAGGAAAATAATGTATCATGTATTGGTGCCAGCGGAATGAGAAAGCTGAAAAAGTCGAGCGAAAATGAAAACGCCAGCATGCCGAAAAGTGCTCTTATAGGGTATGTGCGGTCCATGTAGCGATAAGCAAGAAAAAACAAAGGAATATTAATTAAAATGGTTATGACACCCATGGGTAAGCCGAACAGATAATAGAGCATGACGGCAATGCCGCTGATGCCGCCGCTCAATAACTGATGAGGGATGTAAAAGGCATTGACGGCGATACCCATTAAAATACAACCTAGCGCTGTCATAAGGTTATATATAAGATGTTTTCGCATTTGCGGAGAGCCTCCCTTGGTATTTTCTAGGAATATTCTAACATACTGTGTACAAAAGAAAAGGCAGAAATTGTTTTCTGGTAAAAAATACGTATGAATTTTTTAATAATCTGAAAAAATTTCGTATTTTTTTCTTGCACTAAGCCGACAGAAGGATAAAATGTATTGTATAATTAAATATAAGTATTCATTATTCAAAAATCTTTTTGCAGGGGTAGCGATATGCTTGAAAGGGCTTTTGCCAAAATAAATTTGGGGCTGGATATAGTGGGGAAGCGCCCTGATGGTTATCATGAAGTAAATATGGTTATGCAGAGTATCGCGCTTGCTGACGAAGTTGAGCTCTTACCGGCAGAGAAAATCAGTGTTACAACTGACAATGAGGACATTCCGGATGGCAAAGATAACCTGGCCTGGAAGGCAGCTATGCTGCTGGCAGAAATGTATGGCCATAAACCGAACGTTCAGATTCATATACGCAAGCATATTTTTTCCGCAGCAGGTCTGGCAGGCGGCAGTGCTGACGCAGCGGCCGTATTAAGAGGTTTAAATCGCCTTTGGCAGCTTGGACTGAGCGCGGATGAATTGGAAGTTTTGGCAGCCGAACTTGGCTCTGATGTACCGTTCTGCATAAGAGGAGGTACGGCGGCAGCAACAGGACGCGGTGAAATTCTTGAACCTCTTGCTGACATGCCAGAAACCTGGGTGGTGCTTGCCAAACCAAAAGTTTCTGTCTCCACGGCCTGGGCCTATCAAAATTTCAGAAATGAAGAAGTGAGTGTAAGGCCTGATATTACAGCTATGAAGAAGGCCGTTAAAAATTCTGACAAGCAGGGTATTCTTGCCTGCATGGGCAATGTTCTGGAAAGTGTTACATGTAAGGCTTATCCGGAAATTGACGCCATCAAGGAAACAATGATGGCCAGTGGTGCTGAAATCAGCCTGATGTCGGGCAGTGGGCCGACAGTTTTTTGCTTTGTGGATTCAGAGTCTGGTGGTAAGCATATTGCGGCAGTTCTAAGGGAAAACTTTGCTATTGATATAGAGTTGACAAAAACCTTGAGGAGGAATAATTTATGAGCGGTCACTTGAGCCCCATTAAGTTGGATAGTTACAAACCATTGCGTGAGCTTGTCTGTGAAAAGATTCGTCAGGCTATTACTAGCGGTATCTTTAAATCAGGCGAGCGGTTAATGGAAATTCAGTTGGCCGAAGAGATGGGCGTAAGCAGGACTCCGGTCCGTGAGGCCATCCGCAAACTGGAACTTGAAGGTTTCGTTGTCATGATCCCCCGCCGCGGCACTTATGTTGCGGATATTTCCATCAAGGATATTACTGAAGTTTATGAAATAAGAACAGCGCTTGATGTTTTGGCAGCAGGACTGGCAGCAGAACGCATCAGTGATGAAGAACTCGAGGCAATGCAGCGCCTGCTTGTAGAAATAGGCCAGCATATTGAAGAAGGTAATCTTGATAAAATAGTTGAAACCGACTCTGCTTTTCACGATATTCTTTATCAGGCAAGCCGCAACGAACGTCTTGTCAACATTATCAGCAATCTCCGCGAGCAAATCACAACTCTGCGCGGTCGCTCCATGCATTATCCAGGACGCCTCATCAATACTTTGGAAGAGCATAAAGCAATCGTTGACAGCATGGCGCAGCGTGATGTGGAAAAAGCTCAGAAAGCGGTACGCGAGCATCTGGAGAATGCAGAGCATACCTTGCTGAAAGCAATTGAGGAATCAAGAGAGATCTGATATTTGGGAGGGCAATCTTATAAGATGTACGATGCCATAATTTTAGCAGGCGGCACCTGTCCCTGGTTAAAGAACCTGTCCGGTACGGAGTACCGGGCGGTGGCCATGCTAGACGGGCGGCCGCTTGTTTCCTATATTATTGACGCCCTTCTTGCCTGTAATGCTATTAATAAGATAACTATTTCAGGCACAAAAAAGGAGCTTGCTGGGATTGATCTGCCGCCAGGTGTGGAGATTGTTGAAGCAAGCGGTACTATGCTTGATAATACGCTGGCTGCTATCAGGGCTACTGATGCCAAAAAGCCGGTTTTATTTGTTACTGACGATGTACCACTATTGACGGCGGAAGCTGTTACGGATTTTTTGCAAAAAGTTAAAAGTCAGGATGCGGATGTTTTTTATCCTATAATTCCGAAAAGTGCCTGTTTACGTGATTTCCCAGCGGGTAAGCGAACCTATGTTACTTTTAAGGATGGTATTTTTACAGGTGGTAATATTTTGCTTGTAAATCCTGAGGTAGTGGCAAGCTGTAAGGAAGTGGCGGAAGAGGTTTTTGCCAAGAGGAAGTATCCATGGAAGCTATGCAGCTGGCTCGGGTGGTCTTTTGTTTTAAAATTTCTGCTGCACAAGTTGGAAGTGAAGGACGTGGAAGTACGTGCTTCACAATTACTCGGTTTTCGCGGCAAGGCTATAATTACGGAATTTGCCGAAATCGGTATGGATGTCGATAAGGAAGCCGACTGGCATTTGATAGAGAATTGCCTGTGTTCGGAAGCAGGCGGTCATAAATAGAAGAGGTGTGTTGCAGTATGGGCAAAGTGAAAAGAATAGAACGTGTGGCGGCCCTGACCAAGGAGTTAGTAGATCATCCTTATGAGCTTTATTCTTTTACGGATTTCTGCGAGAGGTTTGATGTTGCTAAATCAACTTTGAGTGAAGATGTGCAGGCGATTAAGAATGGTTTGGTCGCTTATGACCTTGGCACAATTGAAACATTGGCAGGCGCAGCTGGTGGCGTGCGCTTTATTCCTTATCATTCCAGGGCTTCGGATTCTGAATTTCTGAAAGCACTGGCTGAGAGGATGGCAGAACCGGAACGCATTCTTCCGGGCGGCATGATTTATATGAACGATTTGCTGCTTTCACCAAAAATTTTGATGCGGCTTGGCGAAATAATGATGAATCGTAATAAGGGCTTGGCCCCTGAATATATTATGACTGTGGAAACCAAAGGCATACCGCTTGCTCTTTTTGTCGCCAGAGCCTACAATGTTCCGCTCGTAATGGCAAGAAGAGAGAGCAGGATTACTGAGGGCTCTGCTGTGAGTATTAATTATGTCAGCGGCTCTACTAAACGCATTCAGACGATGTCGCTGCCTAAGAGAGCTTTGCCGGCTGATGCCAGGGTACTTATTATAGATGATTTCATGAAAGCAGGCGGGACCGCCAAAGGCTTACAGGAACTGGCACTGGAAGTCGGTGCCGAAGTCGTGGGAACTGGTTTTCTGATTGCGACCAGTGAACCTGAAAGTAAAATGGTTGATGAGTATTTTTCACTCTTTGTTTTAAACGGGATTGATGATAAAACCAGAAAAACTGATATAAGACCCAACTGCTGAACGGGGGGTGAGACAGAACAATGGAAAAAGATACCGTAACCCTAAAAGATGTCCAGGAAGCCGCAAAACGGCTGGCTTCAGTTGTACATAAGACCCCTTTGGAGAGCAGTCATACTTTTAGTACGATTGCCGGTCATGAGGTTTTGCTGAAACTGGAAAATATGCAGCGGACAGGTTCCTTCAAGGTACGTGGTGCCTCTAACTGCATTCAGACACTATCTCCAGAGAAAAAGGCTTGCGGTGTTATTACAGCTTCGGCCGGCAACCATGCTCAGGGCGTCGCCCTTGGTGCTTCCAAGGCAGGTATTAAATCTACTATAGTCATGCCTGAGGGAGCGCCTCTTGCCAAGATAGAAGCTACAAAAGGCTATGGTGCCGAAGTAGTGCTGGCTGGTTCGGTTTATGATGAAGCTTACGCAGAGGCCTTGAGAATTCAAAAAGAAACAGGTGCTACTTTTGTTCACGCCTATGATAATCCGGCAGTTATTGCCGGACAGGGAACTATTGGGCTTGAGATATTGGAACAATGTCCAGATATCAAAGCTATCGTTGTTCCGGTCGGCGGCGGCGGGTTGCTTGCCGGTGTTGCTGCTGCTGTTAAAGCGGCGGCCCCGCATGTTAAGGTTTACGGCGTGCAGGCAACAGGAGCGCCGGCAATGTATTTATCAAAGCATGCCGGCAAGTGGGTGGAAACCCCGGAAGCGCATACGATTGCTGATGGTATTGCGGTTAAGCAGCCTGGAAAAATCACTTTTCAGCTGATACAGAAATATGTTGATGATATCGTTGTCGTCAAAGATGATGATATTGCGGCAACTATTTTGTTATTGATGGAACGCGCCAAGATGATAGCCGAAGGTGCCGGAGCGATTTCGCTGGCAGGCATTCTGCATGGCAGCCTGCCGAATGTAGGTAAAACAGCAGCCGTCATTTCCGGCGGTAATATTGACGTTAACATGATTTCCCGTGTGATTGAAAACGGCCTTGTCAAATCAGGCCGCCGCATCAAGCTTGTTACTCATCTGTCAGACAGGCCGGGGGAACTCTTGAAATTCATATCATATATCAAAGAACACCGTGCGAATATTATCTTTATCCACCATGAGCATGCCGGCAGGAATCTGCCAATTGGACAAACACAGGTGGAGATGGATCTGGAAACCCGTGATCATGCACATGGTGAGATAATTATTGCTGCTTTGCGCAGAGCCGGGTATCGCGTGGAGCTGATTTAGTGATCAAAGATAGGGGAGACTTTTTTATGTCAAAGATGGTAGCAGTAATTTTAGCCGCTGGTAAAGGCACGAGGATGCGTTCCAAGCTGCCGAAGGTCCTGCACAAGGTTGGCGGCAAACCGATGCTGGAACATGTTATGACAGCAGCTGAAACAGCTGGAGCTGATAAATCAATTGTCGTTGTTGGTTTTGAATCTGAACAGGTAGCTGAATTTATCGGCACTCGTGCACAAATAGCCGTGCAGGCTGAGCAGCTTGGCACTGGCCACGCAGTTATGCAGACGGCGGATCTGTTAAAGGATTTTTCGGGCACAGTCATGATTATTTGCGGTGATACACCACTGTTGGATGGCTGTGAGCTGAAAAAATTCTATCTGGAACACCAGGCTTCAGGCGCAGCGGCAACGGTTCTGACAGCTATTATGGATAATCCTTCAGGTTACGGCCGTATTTTGCGGAATTGCGATGACCGCGTGACAGGTATCGTGGAAGAAAAAGATGCTAATCCCGCGCAAAAAGCGATCTGTGAAATCAACACAGGCATTTATTGCATTGAGGCACCTCTTTTGTTTGCGGCTTTGGCGGGACTGACTTGCGATAATGCACAAGGTGAATATTACTTGACCGATGTTCTGAGCAAAATAAACGAGATGGGTAAGTTTGTCGGCGGGGTAAGTACCGCTGACAGCGATATGATCATGGGTATTAATTCACGCCGTCAACTAGCTGAGGCTGAAGCAATTATGCGCCAGCGCATTCTCGATAAACTGATGGACCAAGGGGTTACCATCATGGATCCTGCCAGCACTTTTATTGAAGGCACCGTGGAAATTGGTCAGGATACCATCATTTATCCTTTTACCTGGCTGGAGGGTTCAACTAAGATTGGGGCTGACAATATTATCGGGCCGAATGTGCGTCTGACAAATGTAGTTGTCGGCAACTCCACTAACCTGCAGTTTGTATATGGACATGATTGTATTGTGGGCAGCGGTGTAACAGTTGGTCCCTATGTTCATCTGCGGCCTGATACAGTTATCAGTGATGAAGTTAAAATCGGTAACTTTGTCGAAGTCAAGAATTCCAATGTTGGAAGAGGTTCTAAATTACCTCATCTTTCTTACATCGGCGACAGTGATATCGGTGAACGCGTTAACATGGGCTGTGGTACGATTACCGTGAACTATGATGGTAAGAAAAAACATCGAACAGTTGTTGAGAATGACGCTTTCGTAGGCTGCAACAGCAATCTCGTAGCACCGGTAACAGTCGGTGCCGGATCCTATATAGGTGCCGGTTCGACAGTGACGAAGGATGTACCGCCTGATGATTTGGGCGTGGCGCGTGCCAGACAAACCAATATAAAAGGTTGGGCAGCTAAATATCGCAATCGTTGATTTCTTACTTGCGGGTAAAAGACTGTCGTTGTATACTAAAGAGGAAAAAATTTAATCTGTAAAGAATTAAACATTGGGGGTATTTTGTAATGTTGGAAGACAACGCCAAAGCGTTAAGGATTTTTTCGGGGAATGCCAATCCGGATCTGGCACGTGAAATTGCCGCTTACTTGGGAACAAGCGTCGGCGACGCTGTTATCAACCGTTTCAATAACGGTGAAGTCCAGGTTATGATAAATGAGAGCGTACGTGGAAAAGATATTTTTATCGTGCAGCCTACCTGCGGACCGATAGTAAATGATAATGTCATGGAGCTCTTGATTATGGCTGATGCCTTCAAACGTGCATCCGCAAAGCATATTACGGCTGTTGTGCCATATTATGGTTATGCCCGTCAGGACCGCAAAGCACGTGGCCGCGAACCTATTACTGCCAAACTGATGGCAGATCTTCTGACTACCGCCGGTGTTACCCGTGTTGTGACTATTGATTTGCACGCAGCACAAATACAAGGTTTCTTTAACATTCCGGTTGATCATATGCCGGGTGGACCGATTCTGGCTGACTACATCAAAGAAAAAAATCTGGAAAACCCAGTCGTTGTTTCTCCGGACCTTGGCGGTGTAAGCCGCGCCAGATTAATCGCGGAAAAATTGAATTGCAGCATTGCAATTATTGATAAACGCCGTCCCGAACCAGGTGTTGCTGAGGTAATGAACTTAATTGGTTCCGTCGAAGGCAAAACCGCTATCATGGTTGACGATATGGTTGATACTGCAGGTTCTTTGACTGAAGGCGCACGCGCCTTGATGAAGTTTGGCGCTAAAGCAGTATATGCCTGCTGTACACATCCGGTTCTCACTGATCCGGCAATTCCAAGAATTGAAGAATCCAACATAACGGAACTCATTGTTACTAATACAATTCCATTGCCTCCTGAAAAAAGGCATCCGAAAATAAAGGTTTTGTCAGTAGCACCTATTTTGGCAGAAACAATTTTACGTATCTATAATGAACTGTCTGTAAGTCAGTTGTTCGAAGATTAGAATCAGAAAATGCTTATCCATTTTTGGATAAGCATTTTGGTATTTTGGCTTAAGGAAGGAGAAAAAGGGTGAAAGTTGCCTGGTTATTGGGAATGGTCGCAGCCTTTTGCCTGCTGCTATTGGCGTTGGGCTATCATGGTAAAATTAAAAAGCGTTTGGCGCTGCTGGGATCTTGTTTTGGGATTATTTTGGGATCCGGGCTGCTTTTGCTCGCTGTTTTGCCAGGTGACAGTTTCTACGGACCGGTGCTGGCAGCAGGTCACACTAATCAAAAAGTAGTGGCTCTGACTTTTGACGATGGCCCTTATTCTCCCTATACAGAAAAAATACTTGCAATATTGAAGAAAAAGAATGTGCATGCTACTTTTTTCGTCGTAGGTGAAAATGCACTTGCTCATCCTGAGCTCGTTCGGCAGATAAAGGCTGATGGACATTTGATTGGTACGCATACGCAGCATCATAAGGATCTTCTGAGATTGGATAAACAGGAAGTGCGTGATGAAATGGTCATGGGCGTGGAGAGCATACGCGAAATTACAGGTGAGAAGCCGAGATTTATCAGACCACCTCATGGTTTTAAAGATTACGAAGTTATAGAACAGGCTGAAAGTCTAGGTCTTACGGTCGTGAACTGGGATATCATACCAAGGGACTGGACTAATCCGGGTACAGAGACAATTGTCAGCAGGGTTATTGAAAATGTTAAACCTGGTTCTGTCATATTGCTGCATGACGGCGACAGCCCAGTCAATAAAGGTTCACGCGAACAGACAGTACAAGCTTTGCCTGAAATTATTGACCGTTTGCGTGTCGAGGGCTACAGCTTTGTAACAGTTGAAGAATTACAGACGAAATAAAGCAGGAAGGAATAATTCATGAAATTAATTGTAGGACTTGGCAACGTCGGAAAAGAATACGAAAATACCCGTCATAATATAGGCTTTATGGTTGCCGATGAATTGGCAAAGCGTTGGGGCGAAACAAAGTGGAAGGAAGCCGACAATGCTTTCTACGTTGAATATCGTATGCCTGAAAAAGTTTTTCTAATTAAACCAACTACCTATATGAACCTTAGTGGCTTTGCGGTAGCCGATTTTGCCAATTTTTACCATATTGCACCTGAGGATGTGGCAGTAATTCAGGATGACCTGGATTTACCATGCGGCCAGATACGCATAAGGCGGAAAGGGTCTGCCGGCGGCCATAATGGTATCAAATCTATTCAGGAACATCTCGGTACAGCTGAATTTCCGCGGTTTAAAGTAGGTATCGGTCATCCGGCGGGGGAAAGAAAAGACGTAATCAAGCATGTTTTGCAGAGGTTTTACGCTGATGAGGCAGAAGCTGTGGCTGAAGCAGTGAAACGAACAGCTGATGCTGTTGAATGCTGGCTGCGGCAAGACATGGATACGGTGATGCAGGAATACAATAAGAAAAAATAGAAAATGATAGCTCCTTAGCTTCTGTGCAATGTTTATGTACAAAAATACTTTTAATGTGATAAAATATTCTAGTGCTGATTATATATTAAGGAGTGCCGCTATGCTGCGCAAAATGATGATCAGGTTAAGAAACCAAAAGTTATTAATGTTAACGCTGTTTTCTTGCCTGTTTTTCATTTTGGGCGGCTTTTCTTTTGCCAGCGCAGCCGAGCGAGGGCAGAAGCAAACTATCAGGGTGGGCTATTATGGTTATGATAATTATCTGAGTGTTGACGGCAACGATGGGTATTCTGGCTACAGCTACGAGTTTTTAAAGGACATAGCTGAATATACAGGCTGGGAATATGAATTTGTTTATGGCACTCTTGAAGAATGCATGACGAGGCTGGAAAACGGCGAAATTGACCTGATGACAAGTTTACAGAAGACTTCTGCAAGGATGAACAAATTTGCATATTCGCAAAACTATGTCGGTATGATTTATTCGGTACTATGTGTGAATCAAAACCGTGAGGACATCTATTATGAAGATTTTGGCAAGTTTGACGGCATGAAGGTTGGCTTCCTGAAGGGAAGCAATATCAGTAAAAATCTTGATGAGTATGCAGCGGAGCATAACTTTCGCATTAATAAAGTCGAATTTGATAAGTTGAATGATATGTTTACGGCTTTGCGTAATGGCAGTATTGATGCAGTGGCTACAAGCAGCTTTGCGCAAATAGAAGATGGAAAGGTTGTTGCGCGTTTTCAGCCTAAACCAGGGTATTTTCTCACCAGAAAAGATAATAGGGCTTTAATCAGCAGTATCAATAACGCGTGCAACAAAATTTTTGCCGATAACTTACAATATCGTGAGATGTTATGGGACAAATATTATGGAAATAGTCCTGTGTTTAGAGTTTCCTTTACACGTGAGGAGGCAGAGTTTATTAAAACTCAGCCAGAATATAAAGTCGCCTAGGACCAAAACTGGCAGCCCGTTGCTTACTATGATAAGGAAGAGGGAATTGTCCGAGGGATTGCTGTTGATTTTCTGCAAATAGTTTCTGAGAAAACCGGACTTAAATTTGATTTTGTAAAGACTGATAATTACAAGGATTTTTATAATATCACGGCAAACGGGGAAGCCGACATTATTTGCGGTTATGATAAAGCAAATGGCGACAGCCGTCTTTATAATCTTGGTTTGAGTAAACCATATCTGGATTTGCCGCTTTCTTTCATCAGCATGAAGGGGACTATGCCGACAGGGGCATTTTTCATCGGTATAGCTGATGGGCGCGTGGGAATAAAAAATACTCTGAGAAAAGGTTTTCCCATGGCTTCCGTTATTAGCTACGAAACTTTGGAAGATGCCATGGAAGCAATGCGCGACGGCGAAGTTGATTTTGTAGTCGATAACACTTATATTCTGCAGAAATATCTGCAGGAACCTGGCAACGAAAACTTGCAGCTGTTGCCTTATGGGCATGGTGGGCAGGTTCTATCTTTCGGCCTTTCCTATAGCCGGGACCAGAAACTTTTGAGCATTCTCAACAAAGTAATAGCAAATATGAGGCCGGAAGAACGCAATAGAATTATTACTTCCAGTATTGCCCAGATTCCCTATCATCTGACCTTTTCCATTTTGGTTAAAAAATATCTTTACCAGATTATAGCTTCCCTTATATTTTTATTTCTGGCTGGCTTTGGTTATTTTTATCTGCTGGAGAAGCGTAAGGAAAAAGCGCTGGAAAAGATTGCTTTTTATGATAAACTGACTGGCATGAGAAATTTTGAAAAATTTAAAATTGACGCTGCTGAATTGGTAAAAGGAGGCGGTTACGTCATCGTAATGTTTGATATTAACCATTTCCGTTCAGTAACGACAGGATTCGGACCTAAGGAAGGTAAGCGACTTTTGCGTTTGCTCTGCCGCAAGGTGGCAGACACTATTCAGGGAAATGAAATTTTAGCTCATGGCAGCAATGATTTATTCATTCTTCTTTTGCAGGATACAGGTGATGCCGCCATAAGAAAAAGATTAACCGATATGCAGGAAAGCATTAAGTCTGAGATAGCAAAAAGTGCTGCCTTATATAATATTTCTCTAGCCTATGGCGTATATAGGCCAACAAAAGGTGAACAGGATCTGGAAAAAATGATGGAGTTAGTTGACCTGGCACGCGTGGAGGCCAAAAATGGCTGTAGAGGGGGCATTGTCTTCTATGAAGCCGATTTAGGAGAGGGAACCATCCGCGAGGCAGAAATTGAGAACAAGATGGATCAGGCTCTGCAGAACAGGGAATTCATTGTTTATTACCAGCCAAAATATGATTTAAATACAGAAAAAGTAGCTGGGGCCGAGGCACTTGTCCGCTGGGTTTCGGATAAAGGCTTGATCATGCCGGGTGAATTCATAGACCTTTTTGAAAGAAATGGCTTTGTGCTCAAACTTGACGTTTATGTTTTTGAGCTCGTTTGTGCCGATATCCGCAAATGGCTGGACGAAGGACGCAAAGTTTTGCCAATAGCAGTCAATGTTTCTAGACTGCACTTGCTTGATCCTGATTTTGTTAGCGAGTATGGTGCAATTATCAGTAAATATCGAGTGCCGCCCGAACTCCTGGAACTGGAACTTACTGAGCATATGCCTATGGCTTCGGAAGACTTTCTGGTTGAAGTATTTAATAATATCGCCAGATTGGGTGTAAGTCTCGCCATCGATGATTTTGGCAGCGGCTATTCCTCACTAAATATCCTGCATACCATGCCTTTTGATACTCTTAAGATTGACCAGCTGTTTTTTCATAATAAAACCAGCAGTGAAAGAGGAAGGCGTATTATTGAAACAGTTGTTTTGATGGCCCAGAAATTGGGCATGAGGGTTGTTGCCGAAGGGGTTGAGACTAAGGAACAGGTTGCTTTTTTAAAAGCTATCGGCTGCAACCTGGTGCAAGGTTATCATTTTGCTAAGCCAATGCCTTCATATGAATTCGAACATCTGCTGAGTTGGGAAATTCTATGAGTTGGCAAGGACTAAAGAAGTGACTGGCCTGCTGCACTTCAGCGACCGGCTGTTTACAGCCGAATAGTCGCGTGTGAGCGGTGCGAGGAGTACTTTAACCATTGCCCGATAAAACTTTCAAATTTGCTTATTTATGTAAGGCTTGCAACAAATATTTCCGTGTGTTATAATGACTACCGTGAATATTGAAAATTATTTATAAATAGTTTTAGGTAAAGTGAGGTGTACGATAGTGAAAGACGGAATTCACCCAAAATATGGCGAAACCAAAGTAGTTTGTGCTTGTGGAAATACATTTATGTCCGGCTCTGTAAAGACCGAATTGCACGTTGATGTTTGTTCCAAATGTCATCCATTCTTCACCGGCCAGCAACGTAACATGGCAGCTCGTGGTCGTATCGAGAAGTTCAACAAACGTTATAAAACTGAAGAGAAATAATATAAAAAACAGGACGAAAATTTTCGCCCTGTTTTTTTATGCCTATTGTTATTTTTGTTTTTTTAGTTTATGTGCTTCGTGCCTTTTTTGCCCTTCTTCGAAAGCCTGTTTTTCTTCCGGCGTCCGTAGTTCCAATCTGGCTACCGGGTTAGGCCTGCCTTTCTTGTCGAGGGCTACCATTGTGAAAAAAGCAGAGAGGGCACGCTTTTTACCTTCTCTTTCCAGGTCTTCCACATCGACTGTTACGGCAACCTCCATTGAAGATGTGCCTACATAAACAACCTGAGCCGTACAGGTCAGCAGGTCTCCAATCATAATCGGCAGATGAAACTCCACTTCGTCGATTCTAGCAGTCACAACGTTGGAACGCGCATAACGACGCGCAGAAGCATAGGCTGCCGAATCCATTATCTTAATTATTTCACCGCCATGTATATTACCGGCAACATTAGCCTGATGAGGCATCATTACTTCACTGATATAAATAAGGCTGTCAGAACTTAATTTGTTCATTGCGCCACCTTTCCTTTCTGTTGGATATTAACTATTTATTGATAATATATCATACAGGGTTAACCTTAGCAAGAGTGTGGAAATTGTGTTAAATGAAATGCTAAGAACATTCAAAGAGGTAAGGATTAAAGATACGACGGGCCTGCTGCACATCAGCGACCGGTTGCTCGCAACCGAGTAGTCGCGTGTGGAAGCGGCCAGAGGAGTACTTTAAACATTGCCGATAGACCACTGAATGCAGCGATTTTTTTTTCGTGTCATTTACAATCGAAAATTTTCCAACAAATGCTAAAAATTAGTATTTGCAAACTGATGTTGCAAAGAACATTCGAAGAGACTAGGGTTAAAGATAAGACGGGCTTGCTGCACATCAGCGACCGTCTGTTTATAGCCGAGTTGTCGCGTGTGGAAGCAGCCAGGGGAACTCTTTACTCCTCGCCGAATAATATATTCGAAACAATACCGATTGTGACTCACGCTAACCTTAGCCAGACACTGAAAGATGTTGCAAGGGAGTTTTCCCTGTGTTATAATTTATAAGCTTAGGTAGTAATTTCGAGTTTTATTAAAGAGAGGTGCAGAAAGATGAAAGAAGCAATCCATCCGAAATACGGCGAAACCAAAGTGGTTTGTGCTTGTGGAAATACATTCATGTCAGGCTCAGTAAAAAACGAATTACACGTTGATGTCTGCTCTAAATGTCATCCATTCTTTACTGGTCAGCAACGTAATATGGCAGCAAGAGGCCGTATTGAAAAATTCAACAAACGTTATAAAACAGAAGAGAAATAATTGCTGCAGCAGAGCCGGGGCTCTGCTGTGTTTATATCTAAACCTTTTCGTTAATTGCAATTAGGAGAAAAACAATGGAAAGAAAACCAAATGTTGGCGGTCAGGCCGTCATTGAAGGCGTCATGATGCGTGGAGCTGCCGGTAATATTGCTGTAGCAGTCAGGCAGCCGAACGGTGAAATTATTATAGATAAAATGGCTTCCGGTTCTATTGCCGACAAATATCCGATTTTTAAGAAGCCTTTTCTGCGTGGTGTTGTCGTTCTTTGTGAGTCCTTGGTGCTCGGCATGAAGGCGCTTTCGTATTCGGCGCAGGTTTCCGGGGAAGAAGAGGAGCAGATTACAGGCAAAGAAATGGCGATGACGATTGCCTTTTCTATGGTACTCGCAATCGCACTTTTTATTGTACTTCCTACATGGTCGATGCGTTTTGTGAAAACCTGGACAGAAAATCATATGGCGCTCAATCTTTTCGAAGGTTTATTGCGCATGGCGATTTTCCTCATTTATATTGGCGCAATATCTAAGATGAAAGATATTCAAAGGGTATTTCAGTATCATGGTGCTGAGCATAAGACAATTTTTGCTTATGAAGCCGGCTTGCCGCTGGAAGTGCCAAACGTGCGTGGCTTTACAACGCTGCATCCGCGCTGTGGCACTAATTTCCTGATGATCGTCATGATTATCAGTATGTTTGTTTTTACCTTCTTAGGGTGGCCTAATCTGCTCGAAAGAATTTTATCAAGAATTATCCTGATGCCTGTTATTGCCGGTATCAGTTATGAAATTATTCGTTATGCCGGTACGCACATGGAACATAACTGGGTACGTACGGCTATTCTTCCGGGGCTTTATTTGCAGAAACTTACTACCCGTGAGCCGGATGACTCACAGATAGAAGTTGCAATCGCTGCCCTGAAGGCTGTGCTGCCGGAAGAAGAACCTGCCTTGGAAGCGGCAGAGGTTAGTGTAGGAGAAGAATGAGATGTTAGATAAATTACAAGCGTTAGAAGATAGATTTCTGGACCTGGAAGCGCGTATCAGCGATCCGGATGTCATCAGTAATCAGGCAGAGTGGCAAAAATGCACCAAAGCTCATGCAAAATTAGCTGACATTGTGGCGGTTTTTCGCGAATACAAGGCACTTATGCATAAGATAAAGGAAGACCAGGAAATAATCGATGCTCACGAAGATGCCGAGCTTGTAGAGATGGCAGAAGAAGAACTGAAGGAACTAAAACCGGAGGTCGCAGGCTACGAGGAAAAATTAACTATTTTGCTGCTGCCTTCTGATCCTAATGATGATAAGGATGTCATCATGGAAATACGCGGCGGTGCCGGTGGTGATGAGGCTGCTCTTTTCGCTGGGGTATTATTCCGTATGTATACCCGTTATGCCGAAGAGCGGGGTTGGCGCACAGAGATTCTCGACTCCAACCCGACTGGTCTGGGTGGTTTTAAAGAAGTTGTTTTCCAGATATCAGGGAACGGTGTTTTCAGCCGTTTGAAATTTGAAAGCGGAGTTCACCGCGTCCAGCGTGTGCCGGAGACGGAATCGCAAGGCCGCGTGCACACTTCGACAGTTACTGTTGCTGTATTGCCTGAAGCCGAAGATGTTGATGTGGAAATTAACCCTGCAGACTTACGAGTTGATACCTATCGTGCAGGCGGCGCAGGCGGCCAGTATGTCAATAAGACGGAATCCGCAGTAAGGATAACGCATCTGCCGACAGGTATTGTGGCTCAATGTCAGGATGAAAAGTCACAGTTGAAAAACAGAGAAAAATGCTTGCGTGTATTAAGGGCAAGAATTCTGGAAAAAGCTGAAGAAGAACAACGCATGGCAACCGCTGAAGATCGCAAGAGCCAGGTAGGAACCGGCGACCGCAGCGAACGCATCAGAACCTATAATTTCCCGCAGGGACGTGTTACCGATCACCGCATCGGTCTTACTCTGCATAAACTGGATACCATTATTAATGGTAATCTGGATGAATTATTGGATGCGCTTGTTACTGCCAAACAAAGTGAACGTTTGCAGCAGGTGAAATAATGGAAGAGGCACAGACAAAAGATGTTTGGACTATCGTCAAAATATTGGATTGGACCAGGCAGTATTTCGCAGACAAGGGGATAGAAAATCCCCGTTTGGATGCAGAGATACTGCTTTGTGCTGTCCTTTCCTGCCCACGTATTAATCTTTATGTACATTTTGACCAGCCGCTTAAAGCTGACGAGCTCGCCAAATACAGAGAATTTGTTTTGCGGCGCGGACGGCAGGAACCTTTGGCCTATATTTTGGGCGAAAAAGCCTTCATGAATTATACGTTTAAGGTAACACCTGCTGTACTGGTACCGCGACCGGAAACAGAGCTTTTAGTGGAAACCCTGGTTGAGCTGAATGACAGCAGTAATAAAATTAGAATTCTGGATTTAGGTACGGGCAGCGGTGCTATCATCATTTCCCTCCTCAGCCTGTTGCCACTGGCTGAAGGGACGGCAGTAGATATTTCTCCTGCGGCACTTGCTGTTGCCACAGAGAATGCCGAAAGGCTCGGCGTGAGGGAACGTTTTACACCTGTATTGTCCGACCTTTACAGCAAACTGCCGGCAGGAGAGCGCTATGATATTATTGTTTCCAACCCGCCGTATATACCTACAGACGATATAGCTGCGCTTGCCGTTGACGTACAAAAGGAACCGAAGGGCGCTCTTGATGGCGGTAAGGATGGACTTGATTTTTATCGAAGGATCATTGCCGGTGCTTCGAAGCACTTATTACCGCGAGGCCTGCTGGCTTTTGAAATCGGCATTCACCAAAGTGATGCTGTCACGCAGCTTTGCCGGGAACATGGTTTTGTTGTAACGGCAGTTCGCAAGGATTATGCCGGTATCGAACGGATGATTTTTGCAGCGAAAGAAGGCTCAGTATATGCAGACTCGCTTATGGCGATTGATAAAGAATGAAGAACAGTTAAATGAAGAAAAATTGAATGAGGCCGCTGCTTTAATAAGAGAAGGGGAAGTAGTTGCTTTCCCGACGGAAACGGTTTATGGGCTTGGTGCCAATGGACTCGACGGCATCGCGGTCAGAAAAATTTTTGCGGCCAAAGGACGGCCGGCAGATAATCCCCTGATTCTTCATATAGCGGAAAAAAACGAAATAGGACAATTGACAGCTGGGTTATCGGCTAATGCGCAGGCCTTGATGCAAGCCTTTTGGCCGGGGCCCTTAACGCTTGTTGTACCTAAATCAGCCCTTATACCTGACGAAGTCAGTGCCGGTCTGGATACGGTGGCAGTCAGGATGCCTGTGCATCCGGTGGCACGCAGGCTTATTGCCTTGGCAGGCTGCCCGATAGCTGCTCCATCAGCTAATAAATCCGGTAAACCGAGCCCGACTAACGCCCAGGATGTTCTGGAAGATATGAATGGACTGATTGCCGGCATTATCGATGGCGGCAGCAGTGATATTGGCGTTGAGTCCACTGTGGTGGATACGACGACACCGGTACCTGTGATTTTAAGACCGGGCGGCATCACGAAAGAGATGCTGGAAGAAGTTTTAGGCGCGGTAGAAATCGATCCTGCGCTGGCAGGAAACAGTGAATGCAGGCCTAAAGCGCCGGGCATGAAATATCGTCACTACGCTCCGCAGGCACCGATGTATTTATTTATCGGCAATGAAGCTCCATTGCAGATGAAAGCTGCTATAGCGAAAGGTCTGGCCAGCGGCAAAAAGATTGGCGTTATTGCTAATGCAGCTGTGGCCACTGCTCTACCAAAGGATAGTAATCTTGTTATTAGAAACTGGCAGGAAGATCCGGCAGTTCTGGCAGAAAATCTTTTTACCTGGCTCAGGAGTTTCGATCATGAAAAAGTCAATGTAATCCTGGCACAGGGAGTTGCTGAAACAGGCCTCGGACTGGCTTTAATGAACAGGCTGCGCAAAGCGGCGGGCAACAACATCCTGCTCGCAGAGAACCAAAAACTTTTCGTACAAAGTGGTACGCGTCCTGAATTTTTGTGATAAAATAGCATTATGGTTCGTCCTATGAATAATTATGTTGGGAGTGAAGCAGACATGAGAATCGCAATTGGCAGCGATCATGGCGGATTTCATTTGAAGGAACACATCAAAAAATATTTGCAAGCGAAAGATGTTGAAGTGCTGGATTTTGGTACTTTTACAGAAGCATCGGTTGATTATCCCGATATTGCTGAAAAAGTGGGGCGGGCAGTAGCCGCAGGAGAACCTAAAAGAGGTATCCTTATTTGTGGTACAGGTATAGGCATTTCTATAGCTGCTAACAAGATTCACGGTATTCGTGCCGCACTTTGTGCTGATGTTTTTTCAGCATTGATGAGCCGTGAACATAATGATGCTAACATCCTCTGCCTTGGTGAGCGCACTTTAGGTGTCGGACATGCTGAGATGATCGTCGATACCTGGCTGCATGGAGTTTTCCAGGGGGGTCGGCACGCCTGCCGGACAGAGAAAATCACGAAATTAGATGAAGCAAGGTGATTGTGTTGCCTTTAGAAAAAATAACGGAACAGGTCAAAGCAGCAGCTGCAGAACTTATTGAGGCTGCCGCACCGAAACCGGGGCAGGTTTTTGTTGTAGGCTGCAGTACGAGTGAAGTTTTAGGCAATAAAATCGGCACTGCCGGTTCGCTCGAAGCAGCGCAGGCAATCTTTGACGCGCTGCGGGAAGTTACTTCCGCGTATGGCTTATATCTCGCAGTACAATGCTGCGAACATCTTAACCGCTCGCTGGTGACAGAAAGTGAAGCCGCTGAAAAGTATTGCTGGGAAGAGGTGGCCGTCAGACCGGTGGCACACGCCGGCGGTTCTTTGGCACAAGTTGCTTACGAAACTTTTAACCAACCGATTGTAGTGGAAAAAATCACTGCCCATCTCGGGCTTGATATAGGACAGACTTTGATAGGCATGCATCTTAAACGCGTTGCCGTGCCAGTACGTTTGTCGCAAAAAGAAATAGGCGCAGCTGTTTTGACTGCTGCCAGGACCCGCCCGCCCTATGTAGGCGGTGAAAGGGCCGTATACGAATAATAGTTGAGGGGGATTTTGATGTATTTGGAAAATTTGCAAGCTTCTGACCCGGCAATCTATGCTGCTATACAAGAAGAATTAGGCAGGCAGCGCAACAAAATTGAGTTGATTGCATCTGAAAACTTTGTAACTCCGGCAGTTATGGAAGCCATGGGCACCGTTTTGACCAATAAATACGCAGAAGGTTATCCTGGACACCGTTATTACGGCGGCTGCGAATACGTCGATAAAGTTGAGACCTTGGCTATCGAACGTGCCAAAGAACTTTTTGGCGCTGAACATGCCAACGTGCAGCCTCATTCCGGCGCTAATGCCAATACCGCTGTTTATTTTGCTTTCCTGAAACCGGGCGACACCATCATGGGCATGAATCTTTCTCATGGCGGTCATTTGACTCATGGCAGCCCTGTTAATATTTCCGGTACTTATTTCAATATCGTTCCTTACGGTGTAAATCCGGAAACGGAAACTATCGACTATAATGAGCTGGAAAGACTGGCAGAAGAGCACAAGCCAAAAATCATTGTCGGCGGCGCAAGTGCATATCCGCGTGTGATTGATTTTGCAAGAATGGCTGAAATTGCTCATAAAGTCGGCGCTTTATTGATGATAGACATGGCCCATGTCGCTGGACTTGTTGCCGCAGGCCTGCATCCGAGCCCGGTACCTTATGCTGATATTGTAACTACCACTACTCACAAAACTCTGCGTGGACCACGCGGCGGCTTGATTTTGTGCAAAGAAAAATATGCAAAAGCCATCGATAAAGCTATTTTTCCGGGAACCCAGGGCGGTCCTTTGATGCACGTGATTGCCGCAAAAGCTGTCGCTCTGCACGAAGCGCTGCAGCCTGAATTCAAAATTTACCAACAGTCTATTTTAGATAATTGCAAAGCTTTGGCTGAAGGACTTCTGGCCGAAGGCTTCCGTCTTGTTTCCAACGGCACTGATAACCACTTGCTGCTGGTCGATGTCCGTGGGCAAGGATTGACAGGCAAAGAGGCTGAGCACCTGCTTGATGAGGCAGGCGTCACCTGCAATAAAAATACTATTCCGTTTGATCCGGCAAGTCCGTTTGTAACTAGCGGCATTCGCCTGGGAACGGCAGCTGTTACTTCCAGAGGGTTTAAACAGGAAGACCTTAAAGAAGTGGCCGCGATTATTGGCTTGGTATTAAATAATCCGACAGATTCGGATAAACAAAAAGAGGCTGCAGCCAGAGTTGATGCCCTCTGCAAGAAATATCCGATGTATCCGGAGCTATAATTTAGAAAAAGGGGCAATTTAAATGAAAATCAAGGTAGTTGATCATCCTTTAATCAGACACAAATTAACAATGATGCGTGATGCTGAAGCCGGCTCTAAGGATTTCCGCGAGTTGCTGGATGAAATTGCTATGCTTATGACTTATGAAATCACGCGTGATTTCAAACTTGATGAAGTAAGTGTTACGACACCTATTACTACTTGCACAGGCTACCGTTTGGCGACTACTTCCATAACAGTTATACCTATTCTGCGTGCAGGCTTAGGTATGGTTAACGGCGTTCTGAAACTGATTCCGAATGCTAAAGTAGGACATATAGGACTTTACAGGGATCCTAAGACCCTGAGACCAGTTGAATATTATTGCAAATTACCGCCAGATATGAGCGCGGAGGCAATTGATGTTGACCCGATGCTTGCAACCGGTGGTTCCTCAGCTGCGGCTATTTCAATGCTCAAAAAACGTGGCCTGAAGAATATTCGTCTGATGTGTCTCGTTGCGGCACCTGAAGGCGTTGAAGTTGTTAACAACGAACATCCTGATGTTGAAATTTTTACGGCTGCTCTTGATGACCACCTGAATAGCCATGGTTATATAGTTCCTGGTCTTGGTGATGCCGGCGACCGTATTTTTGGGACGAAATAATCATGCCGAACAGACCGGATTGGGATTCATATTTTATGGAAATGGCACAAGTTGCCAGTAAACGCTCTACCTGTCTGCGTCGCAGCGTTGGTGCTGTCATTGTTAAGGACAAGAGACTTTTGGCTACCGGCTATAACGGAACACCGAGAGGTATGGCTCACTGCGAAGAAGTTGGCTGTCTGCGCACAAAGCTGAATGTTCCTTCCGGCAAAATGCATGAACTTTGCCGCGGCATACACGCGGAACAGAATGCCGTAATCCAGGCAGCAGTACATGGCGTTTCTGTTGATGGCGCTACAGTTTATTGTACGCACCAACCTTGCGTGGTATGTACGAAGATTTTGATTAACGCAGGCATCAGGAGAATTGTTTACGCCAATCCTTATCCCGATGAGTTAGCTGAAAACATGATGAAGGAAGCAGCTGATCTGGAAATAGTCATCTGGACCCCAGAAGCAAGCTCCAAATAAAAAGTAAATATAAATGTAGGAATGCTCAGTCATTCCTACATTTTTTACATCTTTTGCAGCTAATGACAAAAGCGAATCGAGGCGACGGCTAAAGATAAGACGGGCCTGCTGCACATCAGCGACCGGCTGCTTGCAGGCATATTGTCGCCTGTGGAATGTTATTCAAACAGAGTTATTTAGAACAAACAAAGAGGCAAGGATTAAAGAAGTGACGGGAGTTAAGTTTGAACCAATCGACTGCCAGCGCCTGCGCGCAGCACTAAGATTGATATTTCAAACTTATGCAGCATAAGCAACCGAATAGGGCGCTTGTGGTGCCTTCCTCTACATCAGGACGAATTTACTGCGGCCGTTTAACGCGTGTGGAATGGGCCAGAGGAATTCTTCAATCCTTGCCGATAGACCAATGTATCATATGTCGAGATTGCCAGAGGAACTCTTTAACTATTGCCATATAAATTTAAAATATAGTTTTGCAGCAATTGACATAAAATTAATATACTTGTCGCAGGACCTTTTTCGGTATATACTGTTAATGTTAACTGTATAGTTTTTTATATATTTTGCTTTAAAAAAGACACGCAGTAAAAAATAGAAAGTGGCTACGGCCGTTAAGAGGTATATTTTAGTGAAAACATATGTAGTAGCATTTGCTATAGCATTATTCACGAGTTGGATTTTAACTCCTTATGTCAAAAATCTTGCATTTAAGATCGGAGCAGTCGACAAACCTGATCCACGTAAGGTTCATAAAGGTATCATGCCACGACTTGGTGGATTGGCAATTTTCGTAGGCTTTCTAATTGCAGTGCTTACAACTGTGACTATGTCGAGAGACTTGTTTGGTATCTTAACAGGTGCCTTTGTTATTTTGATTGTAGGCATTTTAGATGATGTGTATCAGCTGCCGGCAAAAGTAAAACTGTTAGGTCAGATAGCCGCCGCCGCAGTATTGATCCTCTTCGGAATTCAGATTGAATGGTTGAATAATCCATTTGGCGGATACTTTTATCTTGACTATCTGTCCATCCCAATAACTATCTTTTGGGTAGTAAGTTTTACCAACGTTGTCAACCTGATGGACGGCCTTGATGGCCTGGCAGCTGGAGTTTCTGCGATTGCGTCCGTGACAATTATTCTTGTCGCTTTGCAGCAGGGGTACTATACTGTTGCGGTCATGACGGCAGCCTTGGCTGGCGGCATCATAGGTTTTATCCGTTATAACTTTAATCCGGCAACCATCTTTATGGGCGATACTGGCAGTATGTTCATTGGCTACATCCTGGCAGCCATTTCAATATTGGGTGCTGTGAAGAGCGCGACTACGATTGCTTTGATCGTACCGGCTATCGCACTGGGCCTTCCTATTATGGATACTGCCTTCGCTATTTTGAGACGCTATCTTGCCGGCAAGCCGATCTTCAAACCGGACAAAGGACATTTCCATCACAGACTGCTGGCCATGGGACTGACGCAAAGACAGGCTGTTATTCTGATGTATCTGATCAGTGCGGGACTTGGACTTAGTGCCATCCTGTTGACAGAGATTGATGGCATTTATGCTGTTTTGCTGGTATCAGCGATTGTAGCTGGTGTATGTTTTTGTGCAAAAAAAATTGGTATCTTGAACGACCGTTAATAAAAAATGTCAGGAGAGTATGTAGTGAAGAAGCTTAAAGTCATGGCAGTTTTTGGAACGCGACCCGAAGCAATCAAGATGTGCCCGGTAGTATTGGAAATGAAGAAATACCCGGACTTTATTGAGCCGGTTGTTGCTGTTACAGCACAACACAGAGAAATGCTTGACCAGGTACTGCACCTTTTTGGTATTGTGCCTGACTATGATTTGAATATTATGACGAAAGGCCAGACTCTTTACGATGTTACTCGCCGCGCACTGGAAGGCTTAGGCTCTGTTCTTGCTGAAGCAAAACCTGATATAGTGCTGGTACACGGAGATACAACAACAACTTTCGTAGGAGCGCTGGCGTCTTTTTATGCCCAGATAGCGGTTGGCCATGTTGAAGCTGGTCTGCGGACAGGAGATAAATATTCACCTTTTCCTGAGGAAATGAATCGCAAATTGACAGGCTCACTGGCTGATTTCCATTTTGCACCAACAGCTATTTCCAAAGATAATCTTCTGCGGGAAAATATTGCTGCTGATAAGATATTTGTCACCGGGAATACCGTAATTGATGCTTTGGTAAAAACAGTGAATGATGACTATCGCTTTTCAGATGATTCCCTTCACAACATATTGAACAGTGGCGGAAGGCTTATTCTGGTAACAACGCACCGCAGGGAGAATCTTGGTGCGCCGATGCGTCAGGTTTACCAGGCCCTGAAAGAGGTTATTCTAACGCATACTGATGTAAAAGCAATCTTCCCTGTACACAAAAATCCAAAGGTAAGGGAAATAGTAGAACAGGAACTGGGTCATCTCGATAGAGTACATCTGATAGAACCACTGGACTATGAACCTTTTGCTAACCTGATGGCCAAAGTTGATATAGTGCTTACAGATTCCGGCGGCATCCAGGAGGAAGCACCTGCGCTTGGAAAACCTGTTTTGGTATTAAGAGACACAACAGAACGACCGGAAGCTGTCGAGGCTGGCACGGTAAAACTGATCGGTACCGCTTTTGAAGATGTTCTTCAAGAGACAAACAGACTACTCGATGACACACAATATTACCGCCGGATGGCTGATGCCTGCAATCCCTATGGTGACGGCAAAGCTTCTGAGCGCATTGTAAAGACCTTGCTGGCAGCTTACGGATACCCTGTGGAAAAGCTGACAGAATTTTCCTCTGCAATTTAGAAAAAAAGGTTGTCAAATAAGTGTTTTTTTATTAAAATGTAGTTGTTATAATTTGGGAGAATGCCAAGATTGTGACAGTTTTTGCATCTTTACAAAAAGGTTGGTAATATTGACTGTTGATTATTGGCTGATGGTTATTACTTCGGATAATACTAACAAGGAAAAGCACTATGAATAAGATGGTACAAGATGTTCTTGCGTCCTTTAAGACAGTGCTCTTTCGTCATGCCTTCTTTTCGTTATGCATTGTATCTTTGGTTCTTTTTTCCCGAGGACTGGAAAGCGCGCTTATTTGGGCCGCTGGTTGTGCCTGGGGATTTATTGATACGCTGATGATGTTTCGAGGCGTACGCAAAGGTATGACTATGGAAGGTGAGAAGTCGCTGCAGGAGATGCATCGAACTTTAATTAAAAGACTTGCCTTTGCTGTCATGTTGGTTATGGTTATGTTAAAGTTGGGGCTCAGTGTTTTTGGTGTATTCATGGGCTTCATACTGTCACATATATTTTTACTTTGCAATCTCATAATTATCGCGGGCCGCAAGAGATGATTCTCTGTTCGTGAAGAAAGGAGTGAACAAAATGGAAATCGCTGAAGCATCTGGAAGTGGTATTATTCACTATTTGCCCACAGAAGTCTTTGACGGGGTAGTTATCAATATGCAGACCATGTATATGTCCTGGCTTACGATGGCTGTGGTCGCTCTTATTGTTTTTGCGGCAACCCGTAAAGCAGAGATTATTCCTTCCGGAGTTCAAAACATTGTTGAAGTCTTCATTGAGTGGTTAAGTGGCTTGATGGAAGGCAATATGGGAATGGAAGGACGCCGCGCAGCCGCTCCCTTCATTATAACTCTTTTCCTTTACTTATTCGTCGGTAATGAGATTGGTTTGCTGCCGCAGGTTGGCGCACACTTTACTTCACCGACAAATGATATCAACGTTACACTTGGTATGGCTGTTACCGTGTCTTTTACGGTTTATGTTCTAGGTATCATGCGCAATGGTTTGGGCTATTTTAAACATTTTATTCAACCGTCATTTCTTTTCCTGCCATTGAATCTTTTGGAAGAAGTATCAAAACCTTTAACCATGGCTTTACGTCTATTTGGTAATATTCTGGCCGGTGAAATTTTGCTTATTGTTCTTTATATGCTGGCACCTTGGGTTATTCCAGATTTATGGATTGGTTTCAGCTTGATCGTTGGCTTCCTGCAGGCTTTTATTTTTACAATGCTGACTATGATTGCCATCGCCCCTGTATTCAGGGCACATCACTAATAGGTAAGGTATATATTTTTACTTAGTTCAAATTAAAATTTATATAATTTGAAAAACAAAATTTTTTTAAAATCGAAAGGATGAATTTTAAAATGACAGAAAATGCTATTATCGTTACTGCTTCAGTATTTGCTTCTGCTATTATTGCAGTTGGTGCTTCACTTGGTGCTACAAAAGGAGATTCCGCCGTTGCTACTAAAGCTTTAGAATGTATGGCTCGTCAACCGGAAGCTGCTTCCACTTTCCAAGTAAATATGCTTATTGCTATCGGTCTTGTTGAGTCTATTCCTATTATTTCCGCAGTTATTGCTATCGTTCTTGTCTTCGCTAATCCCTTTGTAAAATAATTCGCAGAGTTTCAAAAAGGGGAAAAAGGAGAGTGCTATAATTGGTAGATGTTAATGCAACACTTATTGCGCAGATCCTGAATTTTTTAGTTCTTTTGGCAATTCTTGCGAAATTCGCTTACAAGCCATTATTAAAGGCAATGGACGACCGGCGCAACCGAATCATTAACGATTTGGATTCCGCTGAGCAAACAAGATTGGATGCAGAAGCTCTGAAAGAGCAATATGCAGAACAATTAGCTGGTGCACGCCAGGAAGCAACTGAAATTGTTAACAAAGCTAATCAAATTGCACAAAATCTTCATGATGAACTTGTAGAACAGGCGCGTGTAGAACAGGAAGCCTTAATGGCTAATGCAAAAGAACGTATTGAACAGGAGAAACAGCAGGCATTATTGGATATCAGAGCCGAAGTTATCAAATTAAGCACTTTGATAGCAGAAAAGATTGTTAACCAGAAATTGAATTCCGATAAGGATCAAAAACTGGTTGCCGATATTGCTGATGATGTTTTGGACAAGCGCTGATTTTGTTGATCAGCTTAACGTACGTCTTGCAACAGGGTATGTAGCTAATAATTGAAGAAAATGACAGAGTCATTAATTTAGATTTATTTAATTCCCATAGCTTAGGCATTGGGGGAATACGGAGGTGATTGATACAGTATGGAAACTAATGAAAACTTTTCTTTGATCAGCGAAAGCTTGTCATCAATTGAGTTTGAACCAAAAGATCTCGAGCTTGTTGCTAACGAAGAATTAATCACAGTGCTAGTTACCACTGCCAGAGATCTTGCTGTATCTGAATATGAATCTGTTTCCGTAATTCTGGCTGAAAAGTTAGGCAAAAAGGTTGAACTGCAAAAGATTGTTGAACCATCTATAATTGGCGGCATCATCGTTAAAATTGGCGACAAGGTTTTTGATGCAAGCTCCAAACGTCAACTTGAAAAAGTCGGCGGCTTGATGGGTAAAGTACAAGTCGGAGACCAATCTCTGGAAAAACCTGCAGGCATAGCTGAAGCCCTGACTAAAGAAGTTCAGGATTATAAAATAGATGTCGATTTGGAAGAAGTCGGTGTTATTGAAAAAGTTGGTGACGGTATCGCAACCGTAACCGGCATGCGTGGCGTAATGGCGGGCGAACTGGTTGAGCTCCCTGGTGGCGTTAGCGGCATGGTACAAAACTTAAGACGTGATGAAGTTGGTATCGTTTTAATGGGTGGCGAGACCAAAATAAAACAAGGTGACGTGGTACGCCGTACCGGTCGTATCATGGAAGTCCCTGTCGGCGAGAAAATGCTCGGCCGTATAGTTGACTCCCTTGGTAATCCTATTGATGGCAAAGGCGAAATCAAGCATGAAGCTGTACGTTGTATCGAAGCTCAAGCTCCTGGTATCGCTGACCGTAAATCTGTAGACGTTCCTCTGCAGACCGGTATTAAAGCTATCGATGCTTTGGTGCCAATCGGCCGTGGACAACGTGAGTTGATCATCGGTGACCGTGGTACCGGTAAAACTGCTGTTGCAGTTGACACCATCATCAATCAAAAAGGTTTAGGCGTTATTTGTATTTACGTTGCTATCGGACAAAAGACTTCTACTGTTGCCCGTATTGCTCGTACTTTGGAACAACATGGCGCACTTGCTTATACTATTATCGTAGCAGCTACTGCAGCTGACAGCGCTCCGCTGCAATACCTTGCACCGTACACCGGCGTTACTATCGGTGAGTTCTTCATGGATCAAGGCAAAGATGTCCTTTGTATCTATGATGACTTGTCCAAACATGCTGTTGCTTACCGTGCAATGAGCTTGCTGCTTCGTCGTCCACCAGGCCGTGAGGCTTATCCTGGCGACGTATTCTATCTACACTCCCGTTTGCTGGAACGCGCTGCTAGACGTAATGAAGCTGCAGGCGGCGGTTCGATTACGGCTCTGCCGATTATCGAAACCCTTGCTGGCGACGTTGGCGGTTATATTCCAACCAACGTAATTTCTATTACTGATGGTCAGATTTTCCTTGAAAGCGAACTTTTCTACTCCGGTATTCGTCCTGCTATCAACGTAGGTCTTTCGGTATCCCGTGTAGGTGGTTCTGCGCAGATTAAAGCAATGAAATCTGTTGCTGGTACTCTCCGTCTTGACCTTGCACAATATCGTGAGTTGGCAGCTTTTGCCCAGTTTGGTTCTGACCTGGATAAAGCGACCAAAGCACAGCTCGATCGTGGCGCACGTATGACTGAGGTTCTGAAACAAGGTCAATACGCTCCGCTTCCGGTTGAAAAACAAGTAATGTCGCTTTATGCGGCTACAAAAGGTTATGTCGATGATATTCCTGTTCATGATGTAACTCGTTTCGAAAAAGAATTGTTGGCTTATCTTGCTGCCAATGCACCGGAACTCGGTGAATCAATCCGTACGGAGAAGAAAATTACTGACGAAACAGAAGCATTATTGAAAAAGGCTATTGTCGATTTCAAGGATACCTTTGCTATCACCGGCGAATCGAGGTGATGACTGATGGCTACTCCACGCGAAATACGCAGGCATATGAAGAGCGTCAAAAACATCCAGCAGATTACTAAAGCCATGAAGATGGTTGCTGCCGCTCGTTTGCGCCGTGCGCAGGAAAAAGCTGCATCCAGTCGTCCATTCTCAGAAAAAGTTAAAGAGCTTTTAACTACTGCTGTAAGTGACAAGGCTACGATGAGAAATCTTGACTATTCAGAACATCCGCTTCTGCAGGAAAGACCTATTAAGCGTAGCGCATATATCGTTGTAAGTTCTGATAAAGGCTTAGCAGGCGCCTATAATGCCAACTTGCTGAAGCATGCTCTTGTTGAGTTAATGGACCAAGACGATTATGTTCTGATTACTGTCGGCCGTAAGGCTAAAGATTTCTTCTCACGCCGTGGGTTTGATATCGAGGAATCTTTCTTTGGATTCTCAGATAAGCCGACCTATGATGATGCAGATGATGTTGCTTATTTAGCAAAAAAACTGTTTACGTCCGGTGTTGTTGACGAAGTTATTCTGATTTATACTCAGTTTAAATCAACATTATCTTTTACACCGTTGTCCAAAAAGCTTTTACCTGTTGTGCCTCCGCAGGCCGGCGAAACAGCAGTAAATAATGAGCCTTTTGATGATGAACAGGCTAAACTTGCAGACAAAGATGAAGAAGCAGGCGACGTTATCTTCGAACCTACTGCAAGTGAAACATTGAAATATTTGGTGCCGTACTATGTTAAGACAATAATGTATGCTGCATTAATGCAGGCTGCAGCCAGTGAGTTGGGCGCACGTATGACAGCAATGTCTTCGGCGACAGACAATGCTAATGACTTGTTGAAGAGCCTGGAACTCTCCTACAATAAAGTGCGTCAAGCTGGTATAACCAGAGAAATTAATGAAATCGTTGGTGGAGCAGAAGCTCTGCAGTAAAATAAGTGGGAGGGAAAACATTGAATACTGGCAAAATAGTACAAGTTGTTGGCCCTGTTATCGACATTGAATTCCCACCGAAAAGCCTTCCAGCAATTTATAACGCAATCAAGATTGACGGTGAAGTTGGCAATGGTATTAAAATTCATCTGACTGCTGAAGTTATGCAGCACATTGGTGAAAATGTTGTTCGTGCCGTTGCTATGAGTTCTACCGATGGACTTGTTCGTGGTATGGATGCTATAGATACTGGCGCACCGATTACAATACCGGTCGGCGAAGGTACACTCGGTCGTATATTCAACGTTTTGGGAGAAACAGTAGACCATGACGATACACCTGTTGAAGCCTCAGATTACTGGCCTATTCATAGACCAGCTCCAAGCTTTGACAAACAGTCAACTACTACACAAATTCTGGAAACTGGCATTAAGGTCGTAGACTTGGTTGCTCCTTACTCTCTTGGTGGTAAGGTCGGTCTTTTCGGCGGCGCTGGTGTTGGTAAGACAGTTATCATTATGGAGCTTATCCATAATATTGCAACCGCGCACGGCGGCTTTTCCGTTTTCGCAGGCGTAGGTGAGCGTACTCGTGAGGGTAATGACCTCTGGGGCGAAATGAAAGAGTCCGGCGTTATTGGTAAAACGGCTCTCGTTTACGGCCAGATGAATGAACCACCTGGCGCACGTATGCGTGTTGGCCTGACTGGTTTGACCATGGCTGAATATTTCCGTGACGTCGCTGGACAGGACGTACTTCTGTTCGTCGATAACATCTTCCGTTTCATTCAGGCTGGTTCTGAAGTTTCCGCATTGCTCGGCCGTATGCCTTCCGCAGTAGGTTACCAACCTACTTTGGCAAATGACATCGGTGCTTTGCAAGAACGTATTACTTCAACAACTACCGGTTCTATCACCTCTGTACAAGCAGTTTATGTACCTGCGGATGACTTGACTGACCCTGCTCCGGCAGGCACTTTTGCCCATTTGGATGCAACAACAGTTCTGTCCCGTCAGATTGCTGAGTTAGGTATTTATCCTGCGGTTGATCCGCTTGATTCTACCAGCCGTATTCTTGACCCGTTGGTAATTGGTGAGGAACATTATTCTGTTGCTCGTGGCGTGCAAGCAATTCTGCAACGCTACAAGGAACTCCAGGACATCATCGCTATCCTTGGTATGGAAGAATTGAGCGAGGACGACAAAGTTACTGTTGCTCGTGCCCGTAAGATTCAAAAATTCCTGAGCCAGGCATTCTTCGTTGCGGAACAATTTACCGGTACTCCTGGTCAATATGTACCACTTAACGAAACAATCCGTGGTTTCAAGGAAATCCTTGATGGTAAACATGATGATTTGCCGGAAGGCGCATTCTACATGGTTGGTACCATTGACGATGCGGTTGCCAAAGCTAAAAGCATGAAGGTGGATTGATTGCATGGCTAAATTAATGCAATTGGAAATTGTTACACCTGATAAATCGCTGATGAAAAGAAATGACGTTTCCTACGTGTTGGCAGAAACAGTTATGGGTCCAATTGGCATTTTGGCCAACCATGCTCCACTGATTGGCACGTTGAATGAATCTCCTTTGAAATATAGGAGTGAAGATGGAAAAGATCACTTCATTTTCATTGATGCCGGTTTTATGGAAGTTAACAATAATAAAGTCACTGTCCTCAGTGCTGCTGCAGAGATGTCTGAAAATATCGATGTAGCACGTGCACAAGCGGCAGAAGCCAGAGCTTTGAAGCATATTGAAAACCCGGAACCTACGATTGACCTTGAGGTTATCGGCAGGAACCTGCGTCGTGCAAAAGGACGACTCAAAACCGTGCAATTAGCCCGTGGCTTATAAAATTTAACCTGAACAAGGATCTTTACTAAAACCGTAAAGATCCTTGTTTTTTGTTAAGAGCGTTTCGCTATATTGAAATATCGTACTGAGTTAGTTATAATAATAGTAATAGAAAATATTGCAGGAATAATGTAGAGGAGGATTTGTATCATGGAAGACATTTTAGGTTCGGTTGCAGGGAATAAAATGGGTCAGCTGAAACAAGAAATCGCCGATTTGAGAAAAATTCTGGCAAAAACTGATGACCCTGATAAAATTGCTACTATCAAAAAAGAAATTGGCGAAAAAGAAACCTACTACAATATTCTTGCTGATCGTGCACGCACGAAATAGAACTGTCAAAAAAAGCACGTCTGAGGATGTGCTTTTTTTCTAGCTAACAACCTTATTAAGTAGTTTATTGAGTCTTTCCAGGTCAAGATAATTAACCGAAGGAGATGGTATTGGTGGAAGAGATATTGGTTCTTGCTGCCAAGGCATTGCTAGGTTTCGGCCTTGCGTATTGGGTCTATAAAGATAGTCGCAAGAAAAAAATAAAATACAGCAACCTTTGGCTTATCGGAACTTTTGTTTTCCCGCCTATCGCTCTCGTTTACTATATCTATCAAGCGACTGCAGGAAGTAATACTGAACTAACGCTGAAGCAGAAGTTCGAAATTGAACTCAGACAGCAAACTGAACAAAATAGAAAAGCAGTAGAAAAAGAACGCAAAGAAATGGAATTACTGAAAAAAGAAGAAAGAGAAAAGAACCAAATAACCTTGGAGGAAATCGAAAAGGTCAAAGCTGAGCGTCTGGCCATGAAAGCGAAGAGATTGGAAGAGCTTAAGGAAGAAAGACGGCAGCAGCAGGAAGAAATTGCTAAGAAGATGAAAATGAGTATCGATGCCGCAAATAACATGAAGATGTTTGATTAAAAGCAGACAGATAACTGACAATTTAGTTACAGTTATCTGTCTTTTTTGTCGCAAAATGTAGCATTGCCAAAAATATGGACATGGTGATAAAATAAATAAGATGTATACTTTTCTAAAATAAATAGTTTTTAGGATAGAGCTAAACGTATTTTTGGGAGGAAATTTTGTGGAGAAACTAATTATCAGGGGCGGCAAGCGCTTGATGGGTACAGTAAAAACCAGTGGCGCCAAAAACGCGGTTCTGCCAATCATAGCAGCCTCGATTCTTGGTAAAACGCCAAGCCATCTGGATGAAATACCAGCCCTTGAGGATGTGAGGACTATTTGTTCTGTGCTCAAATGTCTGGGACTGAAAATCGATGATTCAACTAAAGGCGTCCTTGACATTGACAGCAGTGAAATTACATCCTGCGAAGCTCCTTATGAATTAGTTCGGAGTATGAGGGCCTCCTTTCTTGTTATGGGACCCTTATTGGCACGTAAAGGCAAAGCACGCATTTCCCAGCCCGGTGGCTGTGCGATAGGCACTAGACCGATAGATATTCATTTAAAGGGTTTTGAGGCTTTGGGCGTGAAAATTGAAAGCGGCCATGGCTACATTGAAGCAACTGCTCCAAATGGTTTAGTGGGAACAACAATCTATCTGGATTTTCCCAGCGTCGGAGCGACAGAGAATCTGATGATGGCGGCAACTATGGCTGAAGGCGTTACCATTATTGAAAACGCTGCACAGGAGCCGGAGATTGTAGATCTGGCAAACTATTTGAATGTAATGGGTGCAAAGGTTCGTGGTGCCGGTACTAACGTACTTCACATAAGCGGCGTCAAGGAGCTGAAAGGTGCTGAACATACCGTTATCCCTGACCGTATTGAAGCAGGTACCTACATGGTTGCCGCAGCGATGACCCAGGGTGACGTTCGCGTGGAAAATGTATTGACCGAGCATCTGAAACCTCTGATTGCCAAGCTGAAAGAGGCAGGCGCTACAATTTACGAAGATATCGGTGGTGTTCGTGTTATTGGCAGCGAAAAAATCAAGCCGATAACGATAAAAACTCTGCCTTATCCCGGTTTTCCAACTGATATGCAGGCACAAGTCATGGCTTTGATGACTATTGCTGATGGCCGCAGCTTTGTGACGGAAACTGTTTTTGAAAACAGGTTTATGCATGTTGAGGAACTTATTCGCATGGGTGCTGATATTCATACTGAAGGACGCAGTGCTACCATTCAGGGTGTGCCAAAGCTGATGGGGTGCCAAGTGCGCGCAACCGACCTTAGGGCAGGTGCAGCGATGATTCTGGCCGGTCTGGTTGCTGATGGCATTACTGAGATTGGCGATATTTATCACATAGACCGTGGTTATGAGGATATAGTTTCTAAGTTATGCAGTTTAGGCGCGGATATCGAAAGACGCGATATCCAAAATTGATATGTTGGGAGAAGACGTTTTATGAGGTTGTTTAAAAGTGTAGATATTGGTGTCGACTTGGGCACAGCTAATATTCTGGTTTATCTGAAAGGCAGCGGTATTGTTTTGCGTGAGCCTTCTGTAGTCGCTATTGACAGAAATACTAACAAGATACTGGCTATCGGTGAAGAAGCCAAAACTATGCTGGGGCGTACTCCTGGTAATATTGTTGCCATCAGACCTTTGCGCGAAGGCGTAATTGCTGACTATGACATCACGCAGAGCATGCTGGAAAATGTTATACAAAGAGTGGCAGGTAAGAGCCTTTTCTTTAAGCCGCGTGTCGTTATCTGTATTCCTTCCGGCGTTACAACAGTTGAAAAAAGGGCAGTACTGGAAGCTGCAATTCAGTCAGGTGCTTCCAAGACCTATCTTGTTGAAGAACCGATTGCTGCCGCTATGGGTGCGGGCCTGGAAATCAGCGAATCAAGAGGAGCGATGGTCGTCGATATCGGCGGCGGTACTACGGATGTTGCGGTTATGAGCCTTGGCGGCGTAGTTGTCAGTGATTCACTGCGTGTTGGTGGTGACAAATTTGACGAAGCAATTATTCGCTTTGTTAAAAAGGAACGCAGTGTCCTGATTGGCGAACCAACTGCGGAAGAAATAAAAATGAAAGTTGCTACGGTTTTCAAAGGAAACAGGCAAGCAGAAATCGAAGTGCGCGGACGCGATCTGGTGAGCGGTCTGCCTACCACGATCAAACTTACTTCTGAAGAAATTTACAGAGCTTTGCAGGAATCCGTTTCTACTTTGGTTTCCTGTGTACGTTCTATTTTGGAAAAAACTCCGCCGGAATTGTCTGCGGATATTATTGACCGCGGCATAGTCCTGACTGGCGGCGGCGCTCTTCTTGATGGTATGCCTGAACTCTTACAGGCAGAGACAGGTATCGCGACCTTTGTTGCGGAAAATCCGCTCGAATGTGTTGCAGTTGGCACCGGTAAAGTTTTGTCTTCTTTGCAAAAACTTAAAGACAGCGTTGTCATGACGCACAATAAAAAATAAGTATGACAATGTCATAGAATAAATACACAGCCTGAACAAGGCTGTGTATTGTCATTAGTGGAGGTAAAAATGCGAGTATTTGCTTATTTGCTTTTTGTAGTATTCATTCTGACAGCTTCTGATTCTGAGGCTGCTGTTATTAATAACTTACGTGCCGGTAATTATGCTGATAAGACAAGAATCGTTCTTGATTTGGATGAGGCGCCGAAGTATTCTGAAGTTTTGTCCGGCAGTCAGCTGAATATTAACATAGACGCAGATGTAAGGCAGGAAAATGTCCTTACACCAAAGAGTGATTTGGTAAAAAAAGTAATACTGCAAAGAGCCGGTCAAGGCAAGGCAAAAGTAGCAGTTGATTTGTCAAAAGAGCCTGGTTCCTACAAGGTTTTTGTTCTGAAATCACCAAACAGACTGGTCATTGATTTTTACAGATACGTGCTGAGCAAGCAAAGAACTGAAATAGACAAGGATATGCACTATGTATCCTGGCGTGATTACCAGGGGGGCAGGCCTGTCTGGCTGCATATTCTGGAAGTAGCGCCAAAAAGCGGATATGAATTGCGCCCGATTTTAGGCAAGGTAAGCACAATAGATAAAGGACGTCTTTCCTCTGCAACAGTAGAGGCAGGCGCATTTGCCGCAATCAATTCTTCTTATTTTGACAGCTCCAAATGGATAATAGGCAATCTGAAAATTGATGGTGACTGGGTTTCCTGTGATTTTACACCGCGTACAGGACTCATCATTGATCAAACAGGCAAGGCAAAAATAATACCAGATTTGTATTATGATGGACAGGTTGTTGCCAAAAATGGCAAGGCAGTCGATATAACAGGTATTAACAGGGAAAGACAGGCCAATGATCTGATTCTTTATAATAGGTTTTACGGCTCAAGTACGGGTACCAATACATTTGGCAGAGAAGTACGTGTTGAGAAAGGTAAGGTTACTGAAATCAGCCTTAAAGGTAATATGACTTTGCGTCCTGGCAGCATAGTGCTTTCCGGACATGGCCGCAGCGCGGAATTTCTCAAAACCCTGAAAGTCGGGAACAAGGTAGAAGTCAGACAAACTTTGGAACAGGAAGAGGCAGATAATGCTAAGCATGTAATAGGGGCAGGTCCGCTGCTTGTTCGTAACGGTAAGGCTTACGTGACGGCAGACGAGGAACAATTCCCTGCTGACATTGCCGTTGGCAGGGCTCCAAGGACAGCTATTGGAATAAAGCCTGATGGCAGTATACTGCTTGTTGTTGCTGAAGGGCGTTCCGTGACGAGCGCAGGACTTACGCTCAATGAATTGGCTGAGTATATGGTGAAACTAGGTGCCAGCGAAGCAATGAACTTTGACGGCGGTGGTTCCAGTGAAATGGTGCTGAACAAGAAGGTCGTGAATAAACCATCTGATGGTTCTGAACGGCCGGTCCGCGCAGGGTTGGGAGTGTTTAGAAATTAGATACCTTGCCAAAGTAAGATGGTCATATTATAATTAGGGTAGATATCCAGCTCTTAAGATGGAAGGAGGGCATCCTAATGGTATCGATCAAAAGAAAATCTTACATTAAATTTGTTACTATATTAATGTTGGCCAGCTTGGTTGTTTTAGGTTCTGCATTCCCAGCTGTACAAGCAAATGGGACAGTTTGGACTACTGGTGCGCCGGTGGCATTGGCAGCAGGAGCTGCTGACGCTGTGGCTCAGGCAAGCAGTCTGAATGGTACGGTAGTAGCTGATGGCCTTGTGGCAGTAGGAACGGCAGTCAAAGAGGGTCAGGTTCTTGTAATGGTGAAAACTTTTGCAGGTAATGCACCGGCCGCAAGGGCCAGTATCGATGGAACAGTTGTCGAAGTGTTGGTTGTTCCAGGGTCAGAAATTTCTGCCGGACAAGTTGTAGTAAAGATTAAGCCTTAAAAAGGCAAAAAGAAAAAACCGGCGCGCTTGGTTGTGCGTCGGTTTTTAAACATTATGAGGTTATTATGAGAAAAATGCGCTTAATAGTACTGCTTTCGTTATTTTTACTTCTTTTCACACAGATTGCCGCGGCGGGAACACCGCTTATTACCGTTGATGAGCTACGCCCTGGCATGCATGGCATAGCGAAAACGGTAATCAAAGGTGCGGAGATTGAGACCTTTGATGTAGAGATTCTTGGCGTTACAGGTTCACAGGCAGAAGGCCACAGTATATTGGTCAAGGCTTCCGGTGACCTGATTGAGCGTTCGGGCGGCATAGCACAGGGAATGAGTGGCAGCCCGGTATATATTAACGGCCGTTTGGCGGGGGCTGTTGCCTATGGCAAAGCATTTTCCGACCCGGATTATTGTTTTTTAACACCAATTGAAGAAATGCTCACAATGTTTGAGAAAACAGATGAAAGACCATCTGCCTTTTTGCCTAAGAATTCGCCATTAATGGCCAGCGGCTTTACTGCCGAAGGCATGAAATATCTTACGGAAAAACTGTCAACACTGGACCTGAAGCCACTAGCTGTGCCTACAGGACAGAAAGAAATTGAAAATGTACAACTCGAACCGGGCAGCTCAGTCGGTGTTGAGTTGATTCGCGGTGATATTCGTTTGGGAGCTATCGGCACTGTGACCTGGATGGACGACGAAGGTAGGATTTTGGCGTTTGGACATCCTTTTCTGCAACGCGGGAATGCTGATTATTTTATGACCAATGCGTGGATCTTTGCCTCAATTCCTAACGTAGAGAGCTCTTATAAAGTGGGTGCTTTGGGCAATACTCTTGGTGCTGTTACACAAGACAGAGCGGCAGGTATTGCCGGTAAAATAAATCAATACCCTCATATTATCCCCATGTTTGTTTCGGTAACGGATACGGACCGAGGGATTAATAAGAGTGCGACAGTGCAAATGGTTACTGACGAAGCGCTTGTTCCTTTGATGCTTGACGCAGTCTGTTTTAACACCGTCAGCGCTACGACCGACCGTAACGGCGGCGGAACAGCAAGGGTAAACTTCCATATCACGGCTCGCGGCGAGAATAGCGGAGAAATTAATATAGTACGTGAGAACATGTTCTATAACCCAAGCAATCTTGCAAAGGCAATCAATGGTGAACTTGTCTATATCGGTGATTTGTTGATGAACAATAAATTTGAAAAGGTAACTCTTTTCGACGTCAATGTCAACATCGAAGCCAGTTCACGCTGTGATGTAGCAGAGATTACGCGTGTCAATGCGCTTAATGGACAGGTAAAGCCAGGTGAGAATGTTACTGTGGAAGTGGAATTCCAACCATATAGGAATAAGAAATTTACCAAGACCTTTGAATTTAAAGTGCCGTCTAACCGCGAGCCAGGACCAATGCCGCTGATTGTCCGCGGCGGAGGAGCGTCGGCTTGGCTGGCCACTGTTTTACAAAAGCAGCAGTCAGCGGATGCTGTACCTAAACTTGACGACAAAAAGACATTGAACGATTATCTGCAGGATTTTAAAGATTATGATAAGAACAATGAGCTTATCATAGATATTATGCCGGGAATGTCAGCAGCCCCACCAACAAAGGGCGGCGACAAACCAGCTGAAGAACAACAGGCTGCCATGACCGTAAAGTCTCTGTTCAAAGGCAGTAAGGCGAAACAAAAATACCCTGTTGATTTTATTGTCGATGGCGAGACTGAGATTATGGTACAAGTTGTTCGCTAGACTTGGAAGCAATAAAGAACTGTGATATTCTTCAGGGGTATCACAGTTTTTTCACAAAGAATTGCAGCAAATTGCAGGTAAAATCTTTTTTTTCTTGAATAATACCCTTGTAGTGGTTATTTTTGCATTTATAGGTTGAAATATGGGGGATACTACTGTGTTAACAGCTTTAAGCGAACGTTTAGGCAGAATGATACTGCGTTTTTGTACGAGCACAGGCAGGATTGTGATTTTGTTGATTGATACCTGCGTCAGGCTGCGGCATGCTGATATTCGCGAAACCATCAGACAAATGGCCAGATTGGGCGCTGACTCGCTGCCGATAGTATTGATGACGATTATGTTTACCGGCATGGTATTGGCTGTGCAGACCTCTAAAGAGTTCGTGCGGTTCGGTGCGGCATCTTCCGTAGGTGGCGTTGTAGCTATTGCGATGGGTCGTGAGTTGGCACCTGTTTTAACGGGGGTAGTCGTGGCTGGACGTGTCGGCGCTGCCATTGCAGCGGAAATAGGTACGATGAAAGTTACTGAGCAAATAGATGCTTTGCGTGTTATGGCGACCAATCCTACAACCTATCTGGTCGTGCCGCGTTTTTTGGCTGCAGTATTGATGCTGCCGGTGCTGGTGGTTTTTGCTAATGCCATAGGCAGTATAGGCGGCTGGATTGTAGCGACTAACTATGCTAATATCAGTAGTTTTACCTACACGAATTCCATTAAGGTTTTTATGGAACCTTTTGATATGATCAGCGGCATGATCAAAGCCGCCGTCTTTGGCGCAATAATCGCAATTGTTGGCTGTCATAAAGGGCTGCATACCAGGCAGGGTGCCGAGGGTGTAGGTATATCAACGACTGCAGCTGTTGTTCTATCAATCATCTTGATTTTTATCAGCAACTATTTTCTTTCCATAATCCTTTTCGTCAGCGGAGGTAAGTAAGTGTCTGATAATGTTATCGAATTTCAACAAGTGAATATGGCCTTCGGCAAAAAAGAAATTTTGAACGAAGTTTCTTTTACCGTCGAGAAAGGTGAAACACTGGCAGTCATAGGGCCAAGCGGCAGCGGCAAAAGTACTATACTGCGTTTGCTTATAGGCTTATTGGAACCTAGTGGCGGTAAGATACTGATCAACGGTCAGGATGTAAGTTTGTTCGATGAAGATCGTTGGAATTCCCTGCGTCAGAAGATGGGAATGGTTTTCCAATACTCAGCTCTCTTTGATTTTTTGACTGTCGGCGAAAATGTTGCTTTTGGTCTGCGCCAGCATACTGAACTGAGCGAGCCAGAAATCCAGAAGATTGTTGCGGAAAGATTGGAACAGGTTGGTTTACCTGGTACACAGTCCTCTTATCCGGCAGAACTGTCAGGCGGTATGAAGAAAAGGGTCAGTCTGGCCAGGGCAACCGCTTTGCAGCCGGGAATCGTGCTTTACGATGAGCCGACAGCAGGACTTGATCCGATCATGTCAGAAAATATCAATGACCTTATTGTAAAAACGCGGGAAAGTATGGGTGTAACTTCTATTTTGGTAACGCATGACATGCATTCTGTTTTCAAAGTTGCCGATAGAATTGCTCTTTTGTACGACACAAGGATTGCAGCAATAGGTACAGTTGCCGAAATGCGTAATAATCCACATCCTGTTTTGCAACAATTTATTAATGGGCAGAATATGCTGCATGATATAGAAGGGGGAAGACCACAGAATGAAAGGAACCAGTGAAGTTAAAGTAGGGGCAGTAGCGCTGGGCGCTCTGGCTATTTTCATGGCTATTATCTCCTTCTTAGGAACTTTTTCTTTTGCCGGCGGCGGTTATAGAATGTCTGTACTCTATGACCAGGTTGGCGGTCTGAAAGAAGGCCATGTTGTTCGCTATGCAGGTGTGGATATAGGAACTGTTCGTGCTGTAAATGTAGAGGGTAATAAAGTACATGCTATTTTAAAAATTAAAGAGGGAATCAAGATACCGCACGGCTCTAATTTTTCTATTGGCGCTGATGGTATGCTTGGTGAAAAATTTGTAGCAATCTTACCGCCTGCCAAGATGGATGGCAGATTTATTGAACCTGGCGAAGAAGTCCAGGGTTCACAAGGCGCAGGACTCGACGAGTTCATGGCCTCATCGGCTAAGGTTCTCGAAAAGGTGGAAGGGATCGCCGATGCCTTGAATAATGTACTGGGTGATAAAGAAGTACAGAAATCGATGCGCGATGGTTTTCTCAATGCACGTGACATCAGTTCCAACCTTAATACTTTCAGCAGAGTTATGGCGGAGGTAGCAGTTGATAATCAAAAAGACATGACAGTGATGATCTCGCAGCTCAGTCAGATGGCAGAACGCATGAACAGCGTAGCGACACATCTGGATAGCATAGTGGCAGGCGCTGATAATAATGGACAAACTGGCAAAGATATGGCGGCCATGGCTCAGAACTTGGCAACAGCAAGCGCACGCGTAGAAAAAATGACGGGCGTACTGGAGAAAGTTGTCACGGACCCGAAGACGGAAAAAGATTTGCGTGCAACTTTGCAGAATGCCAAAGAAACAAGTGAAAAAGCCAATAGGATGCTGGGTACCCTGGAAACAGCACAGTTTAAAGCAGAAGCACTTTATAATGACAAAAACAGCGATTGGCTGACTAATATGGGCGTGACCTTGCGTCCGCAAGATGACAAATTTATCTATCTCGGCGCCCATGATATGGGTGGTAAAAATAAGCTTGACCTGCAATTTGGCCATGATATGGATGACTTTTCTCTCCGGCTGGGAGCAATGCAGGGGAAATTAGGCGTAGGCCTTGACTACAAGGTAAATAATTCTTTGAAGCTTTTTACCGATGTCTATGATTTTGATGAAACGAAGGTGAAAGTTGGCGGTGAATATATGTTCAGCCCGAATTTGTCTTTGGTAGGCGAAAGCCTTGATGTGACTGGCCACGGTTCGGAAAACGCTTACGTAGGTGTCCGCACTTATTTTTAAAGAGTTGACTTTCGGGCGAGAAATTTATATAATTTACTAGTATTGACTAGACAGTCAGTTTTAACACAGGAGGAAGAGACATGTTGAAATATAAAAAAAGCAGACAGGTACTCGTAACAGCAATAGTGCTTGGTTTGATGTCAGCGCAGACTGCGTTTGCCGCAGCAGTAGAAATCAATCTTGACAAGGCCATTGAGATGGCACTCCAAACGAATCCAACAGTTAAGATTTCTGAAGCGGAGAGTTCAGCCGCTTTGGCGCAGAAAGATGAAGCCAAGGCTTCCCGTTGGCTGAGCATCGACTATAGCCATAACACTAATCGTGGCGGTTACTACGATCCGAATCCTGCTATAAGCAGCCAGTCCGGACCGGATAGTAACTATAGTAATGGTTTTACGGCTTCAATTCCCCTCTATACCGGCGGCAAACTGAGCGGTACGATCGAACAGGCAGTTCAGAACTACAAATCAAGCGAATATGGTGTTGACGAGTCTTATCAGGCCGTTAAACTTTCTGCGACCAATGGTTATTACGGTGTTTTGGAAGCAATTGACACTGTCAAGTTAAGCAAGGAATCTGTAGACAGGCTTAGCGCACATTTGCAAAACGTGCAGGCACAGTATGATGTCGGCGTTGTTGCAAGAGTCGATGTTTTGCGAAGCCAGGTTGAACTTGCCGATGCTGAGCAAACTCTGATCAAGGCACAAAACGCCTATGACCTTGCCGTCGCCGACTTGAACAACATTATTGGTCTGCCGCATGGAACAGAGTTGAAGGTGACAGAGAGCCTCCAATATAATAAATATGATAATCCTATGGAAAACTGTATAAATTTTGCGTTGGCAAACCGTCCTGAACTTTTCCAGGCTGAAGCAGGCATCGAAGCGGCGAAGGCTTCTGTAAAAGTTGCGAAATCAGGATATATGCCACAGGTAGCGGCCAGTGCGTCCAATAAGTGGAGTTCTGATGAGTGGCCAGGCGATGACAATGAAAACTGGGGTGTTGGTGTAAGTGTAAGTATGAACGTTTTCGATTCCGGCGTAACGGCGGCTAAAGTCAGAGCGGCGGAAGCCAATTTGTATAAAGCAGAAGAAACTTATCGTCAGACGAAAGATTCGGTACAGCTTGATGTTCGCAATAGCTATTTGAGCTTGCGCGAAGCAGAGAAACGCATTGCAACCTCCAAGGTTGCCGTTGAGTCAGCCCAAGAAGATTACAGAATTTCACAATTGAGATACCAGGCTGGTGTTGGTACTAACATCGACGTTATGGATTCACAGGTTGCTCTTACGCAAGCGCAGAACAACTATGTACAAGCTTTGTACGACTACAATACTTCTAGTGCTTCGCTCGCAAAAGCAATGGGTGTGCCGGTGCGCCAAAGCTGATTATTGTTTTTATTTACTATACTGCTATGGTTTTTCCATAGCAGTTTTTTTGTGAATTTTTTGTGTGATTTTTTTGTTGGGCAGGGAAGAAGGTTTGCAGTGTCGAATACATACCCGATAAGTTTTGTGTAAAGAGCGACTATAGATCATGGGGGCAAAATTCATGTCGAAAGCAAAGGCTGTTTTCCTGATATTTGCAGCACTGTTGTTGGGCTATTTTGCTGTTTTGCGCCTGTTTATGCCTGGATTTTTACAACAGATGATACCGCTGGTGCAAACAACAGCGGCGGAATACGTTAATGGAAAAATTAATATCGGTGCTTTGCATGTGTCTGATTCTCTTAGCTTGAGGGCAGATGACGTTGCAATTTTTGACAAAAAGGGTAAGCTGGTAGCATCTGCGCCATCTATTACAGTTAGTTTCAATTTTTTGCAAGGAATCATGCAAGCGGATCCCATTAAGGCTGTTAACACGATAAATGTTAACCAGCCTGTTTTCCATTTGCAAATGGATGAAAAAGAGCAATGGAATGTTAAAGACGTTATCAAGCAAAGAGAAAAGGAAAAGAGCAGATTTATTGGTATCATACGTATTAATGGCGGGCGCAGTGAAGTAGTTACACCTTTCGGAAAATGGAATTTTGGTGTTGATGGTAGTATCGATGCAGGGGCCAATCCTGATTATGACCTTAATTTCATACTTGCTTATGCAGAGGAAAGCTGGAAGATCAGCGGCCTTGTTAATACCGAAGCTAAAGGTCACTTGTTTCTGAAAACAGAACATTTTGCTCTTGAACCATTTAGTGATTTGGCAAAACGTTATCTGGGGATAGAAGAACTGAAGGGTTCTGTTAAGGATTTAAATTTGCGTTGGTCTGGCGACGGCAAGGACGTTTCCTTAGAAGGTGCAGGTTTCCTGGCAGATGTTGCTGCGATTGCAACTTACCAGGAAGAAAAATTACCGATAGTACTGAACGGTAAGGTGTCTTTCCATCAAAAGATTGTCGAAGCAGTAAATCTTGATTTTACGGCTAACGGTGAAAAAGGACGGCTTAATGGCAAACTGGATTTGAGTGATATTGATGAGCCGGTTGCTGAAGACCTTTCTGTTGAGTTATTTGCTTTTGATTTGAAAAATGCTTTGTCTTCTTCGCCTGTTGATGGCAAAGTATCAGGTTCGCTGACTTTAAACGGAACCCAGAAAGATTTCAGTGCCAATGGCGTTTTTAGTGCTGAGGAAATGGAGTTTAACGGACAGACCTTCTCACATGTTCGTCTGCCGATTTCGGCACAGAACAGTAAGATAGTCATACCTGGGGCTAAGGCTGAATATAGCGGCGGCGGCATTTTTCTTTTTGGTGAGTACGAAGCTAATGAAGGCGATTTTTCTGCGGCGCTGGAGTTTGACAATGCCGATGTTGCAGGTTTAGCTGCCATAGATAGTGAGCACGCAGTTCTTTCAGGCGATGTCGCTCTCTCGGGAAAAATTAAGGATGGGCAAGGCAGAATTAATGCTGTAGCTAAGATGGCCTCCTTGACTTGGCGCAATAATATATTCAGAGATTTCCGGCTGGATATTGATTATGATAAGAACAATATAATTATTAATAACCTTTCGGGTTACTGCAACGATGACGGCTCACTAGTGGCGCAGGGTAGCATCAGCGACGGCAATATTGCGGCTGAGGCGCGTATCGCCAACTTCCCGCTGCAGCCTTTCCTGTCTTTAGCTGGACAAGAAGGAGATGGCAAACTGACGGGTTCTTTTGTTGTCAGCGGTTCTACTGCTTCGCCGCAGGTCAAAGGTACGGCACGCTTGACTGACGGTGAAATTATGAAACAAAAAATTACTGACGCACATGGTTCCTTCTCTTGGCTCAATAAACGCTTACAAATTGATGGTCTGGATGTAAGCATGCCGGCAGGCGAACATAAGGTAAAAGGCTGGGTTGACCTTAATGGTGAGGAACCTTTTGTAGATTTGCAAGTTTCGACTAAAGGCATCAGAGTTGAGCCTTTGGTTGCCGCTATTGCGCCTGATATCGCTCTTACTGGTAATCTGGACAATGAAGTTACTGTTAAAGGCACAATATCCAATCCTGAAGTTGTCGGCAAAATGAATTTTTACGAGGGTAGTTTTAATAAATATTTACTAGATGACGCTATTGGAGAATATAGTGTCAGCGGTGGCACTATGTATCTCAAGAATTTCGTCATTCACGCTTTGCAGACGGAAATCCATCTTGACGGTACAGTAGATAAAAACAAAAATCTTGATTTCGTGATGAATGCCAGGAAGATAGATTTGAGGAGGCTCGCAATACCTGACAAGGTAAAAGTCTCCGGGTTGGTTGACCTGAATGGCAAGCTGCAGGGTACACTAGTTACACCGCTCTTTACCGGTGAACTGAATTCACGCAGCATCGTTATTAACGGTCAGGAATTCACTGATATCATTGGAAGCCTTGATAGTACTGCAGGGAAAGTTAACCAACTCAAAGGAAGCGCCAGACAGGGCGGCGGCACCTTTGGCATAGATATGCTGATTGATTTTACGAATGCTCTTTTACAAGGTAATATCGAAGTGAAAGGCGGCAATATGAAATCGCTTTTGGCTTTGGCCGAACAAGACTATGACATAGCCGGTGACCTCGATGGCAGCATCATTGTTAATAAGGAAGGAAAAGGCACCGGTATCAGCGTAGGCGGCCAGATTCGCAACTGCAGCATTCGCGGAATCCGTTATCCATCAGCTGTTTTTGATGTATTCATTCACAAAGATGTGCTGAACATACTTAAAGTGCGTATAGACGAAGAACAGGGAGGTTTTCTTGCAGCTCAGGGAACAGTTGATTTCCGGAACCGCAATCTGGCACTTGACGCTTTCTGCAGCGAAGCTGATGCTTCTGTACTAAATGCCTTCATTAAAGCTCCGGTTGATTTTGGCGGCAAAATGAGTTTTGCGGCTCAAGTCAGCGGTACTATTGATAATCCTGCGGCCAATGCTTCTGTGACAATCAACCAGGGTCAAATAGCTGACACTCCGTTTGATAACCTGTACGGCATGTTCACCTTGCGCGATGATCTCTATAATATTGAACAGCTTTATATTCAGAAAGATATCTACAAGGCAAGTGCTTACGGTGTTCTGCCGCATGATTTGTTCAGGGCGAGAGCGGACAGAAGAAATCCTGATGCTCAGATGTCGATCAAGGTTAAACTTGATAATGCGAACCTGGCTATTTTGCCAATGCTCAATAAGAATGTGGAGAGTGGCAGCGGCGAGACCAATGGTTCACTTATGCTGACGGGTACCTTGGAGGAGCCGCTTGTTGACGGCACCTTCAATATCAATAATGGCACGCTCAAATTTAAACAAATGTCTACTTTAATTGAAAATTTAAAGATGGCTGTAAAATTTGAAGGGCGTATGCTGCGCCTTGAAGAAATGTCGGCTAAAATAGGACCAAGTGGCAAACTGAATGCTAATGGCACTTTTGCCTTGTTGGACGGCGACAGCAATCCTTACCAATTGAATGTGAAAGCCGACAATGTTGAAATTGCTTCACCGCTTTTCAGCGGTATGATCAATGGCAAAGCCACTGTGACCCAGCAGCGAAACAGACCTCATATCGTGAGCGAAGTTCGTCTGGATAAGGTTCTTGTCAATATGCCGACAATCCCGGAATTGCAACCGGGAGATTCTAACATAGGGTTAGATATCAAAATTGAACTCGGTCCGGAAATCCATCTTTACAACAAATACCTTTATGACCTGTGGTTGGCCGGAGGTTTGCATATTATGGGCAGTACGAGGTATACTAATGTGGATGGATCACTGTCGGCAACCAAAGGTACCGTCAGTTATTTAAGGACACCTTTCAAAATTAGAAGAGCCACGGCAGGTTTCCCGACACCGGGCTCCGTCATACCAATCATTAATCTCGATTCCTATACTAAATTCGGACGTTACAATGTGAATATGCAGATTGATGGTCCGCTCGACCAGATGGAATTGCGCTTGTCTTCGGATCCACCGTTAAGCCAGCAGGAATTATTCAGGATGTTGACCTTGAAGAGCTATAGCAATGGCAACGGTACAAGCGGTAACGGCCTGGAAACCCAGGACCTGCAGGCGCTGCTTGATGTCGGTATTGAGATGACTTTCTTAAGAGACGTAGAGACACTCTTTAAAGAAGAACTCAATCTAGACCAGTTCCGCGTTTACAGTGGTAATACTGCAACAGGCATTGGTTTTGAAATTAATGCCAAAAATTCCAGTGAGTTTACACAGGAAGAAAAAGAGCAATATAATGTACTGGCTAGCAAGTATGTCACGGATAATATCCTGGTTGGCTATGCAACAAGCCTCGATGGACAGTATCATGATGTCTTTACCCAGTACGAGGTTAATAAAAATGTAACTGTTAATTTTTCGATTGATGAAGACCAGAAGAAATGGTACGGTGTAGAGTATCATATTTCATTCTGAGAAGGAGTACCAATGTGCTGAACAGCTACCTGGAAGAACTGAAAAAAATAAAATTACTGTCACGTGAAGAGGAGCTCGAGCTGTGGGAAGCCAGTGCGTCAGGCAGTGAAGAGGCTCATCACCGTTTGATCAGTTCTTACCAGCCGCTGGTTTTCAAAGTGGCAATGGGTTTCCGTTTGCCGGAAGCCCAGATAAGGGAATTGATTCAGGAGGGAACGGTTGGATTGCTGGAAGCTGCTGAACGTTACGATTACCAAAAAGGAGTTGCATTCAGCCTTTTTGCGGTGCATCGTATCAAAGGCAGAATGCTGGATTATTTGGAGCGTGAATACGGTAAAAAAACCTTGTCGCTCGACAGTGAGACGAATGAAGGCAGCGGTATTTCCTGGGCGGAATGTCTGGTTTCCAATGAATTGTCCCCTGCTGAAAATGTTGAACGAGAATTTCTTTCCGGTAAGGTGCTTGAAGCGATGGACAGACTTTCTGTGAATGAACAGAAAGTCTTGTCCGGTATTTATCTTGATGATAAATCCGCCAGTGATCTGGCAGCGGATATTCAAGTGTCTCCCAGTCATATTTATCGTTTACAGAAAAAAGCAGTCAGGCGTGTGCGCGGCATGCTTTCGCGTTTGATGGCAGAAATAAAATAGAGCTAGCTGAAGAAAAACAGTGATATTGACTAGATATTTTGATTAAAAGCACTAAAAACACCGAAAAATGAGCTAAAATTACTAATTTTCACGGATTAATATTTGCGTTACTTGCCGATTATATAAGAGTATTATTTAGATTCGCAAGAAAGGAGTAAGCATGATGTCTGGCAATATTAAAAATGTGTGCGACCATATCAAAAACGTGCGTAACAGTTTGAAAAATGCTGAGGACAGTTTCCGCAGCAATAATGATATGCGCGGGGAGTTGGATTTGATGCTCGCAGAAGCCGAAATGCAGCACTTACGTGAGAAACGTGGATTTGCAGCCGTTTGGACCCGGCAAAGACTTGCTGTAGTAGCAGCCTTTTTGTTGGTTTTAACAGGAGCAGGAAGTTGGTTTTGGGCTAAAAATTCTTTGCCGACCAAACCTGTGGATATTGTTGTTGCACAAAAAACTATTATGCCGGATGAAAAGAAAATTCCCAGGTCCGCATCTCTCATAGAAAGCGCGCCGGAAAACATAAAAACACAAACTGTGATACAGGATGAACCGCAAGTTTTACCTCAAAAAACTCAACAAGTAGAAAAAGCGGTTTTACAGGTTCCCGAAAATGAAGTAAGGAATCTTGTAAGGACAGCGCGAAAGACCTTGAATGATTCTAATTAACAGGGGGCTCGTTATGAAAAAGAAGAAAATGTGGCGACCAATTGCAATGGGAATGGCGGCAACTTTGCTTGTTGCTCTGCCGGTATACGCTGAAGAAACTAATCCGGATTCCGCTAAAGCAACAGAACAAATAACAGATACTATGCTGCCGACTGACCCTGCCGCACCTGAGAAGAGCAATGCTGAAAATATCAAGATTGCTTCGGCAGAAGAAGTTAATTCCTATGTTGGCCAGACCGTTACCAAGATTACAATCGATGGTGACAAACATGGCAACCATGATGCGATAATGGACGCACTGAAGGTAAAACCTGGCATGGAATTTACTAAGGATGGTATTGCAGGTGATTTACACGCAATTTACCAACTTGGCTGGTTTTACGATATTGTTCCGGAATATAAACAAGTGCCTGAAGGTGTACAAATCACTTATCATGTGATGGAGAACCCTGTTTATAAAACATTGGTGGTTGAAGGTAATACCAAGGTAAGTACCGATAAAATCAAAGACATTATTGATTTGCCTAAAGATAAGATTATTAATCTTAGAGATGTTAACGAAAAAGTTCGCAAAGTGGAAGCCGAATATTCCAAAGAAGGCTATATATTGGCTCGCGTTACTGATGTACGTGTTCTGCCAAGCGGTGAACTATTTGTACAGGTTAATGAAGGAATCGTTGAAGACTTCAAAATTAAAGGCAATACCAAGACCAAAGATTACGTTATTACCCGGGAAATGAAATTGAAAAAGGGACAGCCTTTCAATAGTAAAGATGCTCGCCGCAGCATGCAGCGCATTTATAACCTCGGTTATTTTGAAGATGTCAACATTAAGTTGAATCCTGGTAAGGCTCCTAACGCAGTCGATGTGGAGATTACAGTAGTTGAAATGAATACGGGCACCTTTGGTATCGGTGCTGGTTACAGCGACGCGGATGGTTTCCTGGGAATGGTTTCCATTGGTGACAAGAATTTCCGCGGCACCGGCGACAAGGTTAATGTTCGTTGGGAATTCGGCGGTGATAGTTCAAATAATAAGAACTATGAATTCAGTTATACAAAACCCTGGCTTGATGACAAAGAAACAAGTGTGGGATTGTCTATTTATGATATGACCAACGAATACGCTGACTACGACCATGATGGCAATGAAATAGCACGTTATGACAAACAGCGCCGCGGTCAGGAATTGACTTTCAGCCGCAGAACTAATAATGAATACGTTGTTAACTACCTGACTCTAAAGAACCGTAAAGATATTTACAAAGGTGTAGCAGACGGCTATGAAGATGCAGAGCAGTATTTTGAAGTGCCGGATGACTTAACCCTGCAAGACCAGCGCCGTAGTGAAAATTTCGGTACTACACGCAGCATTGGTTTTACACGTGCATTTGATTCTCGTGATAATGTTAATGATCCGCATGAAGGAAAACGCAATTCCTATTCAATTGAATGGGCTGGCTTGGGCGGTGATTTTGACTTCACTAAATATTCGGCTGACTTGCGATATTACTATCGGATGGGTGCCAGTGAAGATGTTTTGGCCTGCATGATTGGCGCTGGGTATGCCGATGGTACGATGCCACTGAGCCAGAGATTTGCGGTTGGTGGATCTGACAGCCTGCGTGGGTATAAGGATGACCAGTTCAAGGGCAACAGCATGCTAAGAAGCACTTTGGAATATAGGGTACCTTTGATGAAGAAGGTGCAGGGAGTTCTCTTCACAGATACAGGCTACGCTTGGGATAAAAATACCGAAGACGCTTTTGATCTTGGTTTGATGAAATACAGTTATGGCGTTGGATTACGCATTAATTCGCCATTAGGGCCATTGCGCCTCGACTATGGTATTGGCGAAGACGGCGGTCGCTTCCACTTTAGCTTTGGCGGCCAATTCTAGGCTAAGTAGGTAACGGCGGGGAGGTCGGGAAACATTGCGGATTAGTAAAAGCGGGTTTGCCAGCTTAATGTTGTTTTGTTTTTGTTTGCTGCTCGCGCCGCAAGCCGCTTCCGCCGAAACTATCGCGCATGTTAAAGTAAGTGTTGTCGATAGTACGGGCAGGACTGGTCAGGCGTTGGTAGAAAGAATGACGGCCAGTATGCAGATTGTTGCCGAACAACTTTTTTTGGAAAAGGATACAGCTCAGATTGAACCGGTTAAAAATGACTACGCCAGGCTTCTGGGTGAAGTGGGTGAGCGGGCACTTACCGGTTACAAGGTCGAAGAAACCATTATTAAGCTGGGTCCTGCTGCAGAAATAGTTTTTAAATTATCGCCTTGGTTGGACGTAGTAAACGATGTGCAGGTGGACTTGGAATTTTCCGGCATTGATCAGTCGATGTTTGAAGTTTTGCTGGCAAAGATGCCTGAACTAAAAGCAAGAATTGTCAGGACAGTAAGAGGGGCTTCTGTTGATGCTGTTGACTGGGCCGGAGGTGTCTTACGGCAGAAGGTCAGACAAGATATGGAGACGATGCTGCCGGAATTCAGAGCATCTGTTGATCTCAGCCAGCAGGGCAAAAAAGTTGTGGCGCAGGTTATTGTTTATCCAGTCGGGCAAACAGTGCATGATGTCCAATTTGAGCTTTTGTCAGAAACAGTGCCAAACATTCTTTTCTTGAAGACTAAAGAACGTCTGCATGAAAAGGCCGATGAATTAAGAGGGCTGCCTGTTGAGTTTGTAAAAAAGCACAGAGCAGAGCTCGAAGACCGTCTTTTGGCCGCTGTTAATGAGGAGAAGGTCGTCAGCCTTTATTCCTTGAAACCAACGGTAACCATAACTCCGGATACGGAGACAACGGTGGAAATAAGAATGGAAGCCGATAAGTATAAGATTTGGTTCGAAGGCTATGGAGACAGTGGACGCTCCGAAAATAATCTTTCGGGCAGAGTACATTTTGGTAAGTATATTTCCGATGATGACGAACTTTTTGCGGAGTTTTCTGTTGAACTGGATGAGATGGAATGGGAATTCGCTCCTGGGTTAGCGCACCGTAATGGTAAAACCACTGTTGCTTATGTGCGAAGGGTTTCCGACCATGATAATAATTATCGTCTGGAATATGACATATCGCCGAAATGGCGGCTCAGGGCAGAACATTTCTCTGGCACGAACGTCAACGAGTTTGGAGCACGCTTCCGTATTCACGAATTTTTAAGCGTGGAATATGTGTACTCGAACGACAAGCCCTACTTGCGCTTAATTGGTAACTTGTAGGAAAAGTTGAAAGATTTTGCCAGTACTGATATAATTGTTAGGTGTACCAAAAATCCATTTAGAAGAGAGTAGGGATAATCATGATGAGAAAATTAGCCGATAAAAAAACTGTTAAACTTATTTCTTTGACAGTTGCGGCCGTTTTTGTTTTAAGCGTATTCGGCATGGCCTTTACTAAGAGCGGTTTCAGCGGAGTTGCTTCAGCAGCTGCAGCGGATTCTGCAGTCGGTGTAGTAAATTATCAGATGTTGGTAGCACAGAGCCCTGATATGGCTGGATATAGAACATCCATGCAGCAGGAAGAGCAAAATGCTAAAACAGAATTTGATAACAACAGCGCAAACATGAGCAATGAAGAAAAACAAAAATATGCAATGCAGTTAAAAGAACGCTTGGGCGATAAACAAAAAGAACTGCTTGAGCCGATTTACAAGAAAATTGATGCTGCTATCGAAAAAATAGCCAAGAAAAAAGGTTTATCAATAGTTGTTGATAAAGGCTTCGTTGTTTACGGCGGTGTTGACATCACCGGCGAAGTTGGATCTTCCTTAAACGGTAAATAATTAAACAGTTGCTACCGGGCCGGTTAGCTGGCCCGGCTTTCTGTCGTCTAAGAGGAGGGGTATCATGCGTTGGCTTGCTTACACAATATTGGTAGTCAGTCTGCTGGTATCAGCTTGCGGTACCTTCTCAGAGAATGCCGTTGAGCAGATAGCCGTGATTGACTGGCAGAAAGCCTGCAGTGTTCATCCCCATTATGAAGCCTTGCAGAAAGCTAAAGCTGAACTCGAAACAGCAGTTAAGTTTCGTAATGAGCAGGCTGAGCAGGGTAAAAAACAGATAGCTTTACTGAATAAATTGGTTGAAATCAAGCAAAGCGGTAAGCAAAGTTTTCTGGCTGCTGATTTTGCAACGAGGATGGCAGAACGAGAAGCTCAGGAACAGGAAAAGTTTGCGTCAGCAATAGCGGCTGCCAAGCGTGCTGCGGACGAAATTGTAGCACCTGAACAGGAAAGAATTCTTGAGGCATATCAGCTGCCAATTCTTAATTTGCGGTTAAAGCTGGAAAATGTTAAATTGGCACCGAATGAGAGGCTTGCATTAGAACAGGACTTGGCAGCAACTCTGAACAAACAATACGATGAGCTTAGCAGTCTCGAAAAAAGGCGTCAGACAATTATCAGCGAAAAGCTTGCAGCCCAGAAAGGCGTGAGCGCGGAAAACATACGTGTCTATGCCGCTGAGTTGAAATCGTCTATAGCTGGCGAGCAGCTTACTATGGCGAAAACAGATGAAGAAAAATTAGGGCAGGGACCGAAAGAATTAGCAAAGTTGATCGCATCGCTGGACAAACAGGTAGAACTAAAACAGAAGAACTATGACCGCCTGCGCACAGAAATTGATGCTGATGTGCAAAGTGCTTTGCTTAAAGTTTTGAATGGCAGGAAAGACATACTAGTGGTAAAAAAACCTCTTGTTAATCTTACGGCTGTCGATTTGACTGAGCAAGTTTGCACGGAGCTTAAAAAAATAAAAAAATAGACAAGAGTAAAGAGGGAATCGTTAATGAAAAAATATTTGGTTGTTGTATTAATGTTATTGTTTGCGCTTACAGCTCTAGGCTGCAGTGGCCGCAATACTGCTTTCGGCGTAGTCGATATGCAGAGAATTGAGGCCGAAAGTCAGGTTTATAAAGATATTAAAGAAGATATCATGACCAAAGCTAAAACTGCACAAGATGAAATGATGAAGGCTTCCGAAGGAAAATCAGCTGAAGAAACACAAAAAATAATGCAAGAAAAATCAGCAGAAATGCAATTAGTGCAGTCTGAAGCTCAGAATAAATTAAAAACAAGCTTTACCAATGCTTTGAATCAAGTCGCCAAGGATAAAAATCTGGGTGCAATCCTCATTAAAGATGCCGTTCCACAAGGTGGCGTCGATGTTACTGATGATGTTCTCAAAAATATGAAATAAGCTATGTTTGTTAGGGCGGGCTTATACGTTCGCCCTTCTTTCTTAAATTGTCAGTGATTGCAAGCGCAGACCTAAGAAAGATTTCTTAGGTGTTCGTTTTCAATCCTGTGCAGTTAACTTCGCAATCGGGAGGATTATTACATGGAAAAAACATTACAAGAATTAGCCGTTTTTCTTGAAGGAAAACTGGAAACGACGACACCGCAAATGGTCATTACAGGGGTCAACGGACTTGAGGAAGCGCTAGCTTCTGACATTTCTTTTGCAGTGCCGCCACATATTGAAGCAGCAGCAGCTTCTGGAGCAGGAGCTCTTGTTCTGCCGCTGGATGCACCTTTTAGCGGCAAACCGGTGATCCGTGTAGCTAATCCTCGTCTGGCATTCGCCCGCTTATTGGATTTATTCAGGCGGCCGGAAGATGTTGAGCGTGTAATAAGTCCCCTTGCCGCTATAGCGCCGACAGCACAAATTGGCGTTAACGTTGCTGTCTTACCTTTTGCAGTTGTCGACAGCGAAGCTGTCATAGGCGATAATACGGTAATTTATCCTCATGTCTACATTGGCAAACAGGTTAAAATAGGAGAAGATTGCAAGATATATCCAAATGTTACAATTCGTGAAGGCTGCGAACTTGGCAAGCGCGTAATTATCCAATCCGGCGCAGTTATCGGCGGTGACGGGTTTGGCTATATTACCGAGCAGGGCAAACACAGCAAAGTTCTCCAGGTGGGTAATGTTGTTATCGGTGACGACGTTGAAATAGGCAACAATACTTGTATAGACAGGGCAACGGCCGGAAGTACAATTGTCGGTGCCGGCACCAAGATCGATAATCTTGTGCATTTAGGACATAATGACGTATTGGGGGAAAACTGTCTCGTTGTTGCACAGGTTGGTTTGTCCGGCAGCATTACAGCCGGCAACAATGTCACTTTTGCCGGTCAGGTTGGCAGCGTCGGTCATATCAAAATTGGCGATAACTGTGTTTTTGCAGCGCGCTCAGGTCTGACTTCGGATGTGCCGTCTAATTCTTTCTTCGCAGGTTTCCCAGCTGTTCCGCACAGAGAATGGCTGAAGCAGGAAGCTACTTTGCGCAGTGTCAGCAAATTGGTGAAAAAAGTCAAAGAATTGGAAAAAGCTTTGGCTGGGCTACAAGAGAAAGAATAAGAAGATGATATAACTACTGGGAGTGTGTTTATGAGAAAAAATCTTTTGACAGCAATACTTATGGGTTCGTTAGTTGCTTTGCCTTTGGCTTGTGAAGCGAGAACGTTGCCGAGCGGTATTTCAGGTGTTATCAATGCACCATCCGCTTACGTACGTTCGATGGGCCATGCGGCTGTAACTTATCAATACACGGAAGACTACAAGGTTATTGGCGGTAATGTGGCAGTAATGCCTGGCCTCGAGATTGCTTACAGCAGATGGTCACCAGATGCAGGTGAAGACTATAACATGTACAGCGCGAAATACATGATATTGCCGGAAACTGTAGCAAGTCCGGCCATTGCTGTTGGTGTTGAGGATGCTACTGACGAGAAGGACCGCAGCGGTTATGCAGTCATCAGCAAAGCTGGCCCGTGGGGTATCAAGGTGCATGCAGGAACAGGCACCGGTCGTTTTCGTGATGGCTTTGTCGGCTTGGAGAAGCAATTCAAGGTCAATAGCAATAAGCTGAACCTGGGACTGGCTGCTGAATATGATGGTGATAACTTCAACTATGGCATGTTTGTCCCGGTTGGCAAACTAATGCAAGCCGAAGTCGGCATGCGTGACGATAAGTTCTATGCAGGGGTACATGGAACTTTCTGATAGAGAAAGGATGTAACTGATGCTCGGATATTGGGCGATGAGGGCGTTGAGCTGGTTGCTCTGCCATTCACCGAAATTTATACGAAAAATGTTCGCCGGCCTTCTGGGCAGTATTGCCTGGGCAGCGACACCTGCCTGGCGTAAAACTATGGCCGTAGAAAACATCAAAGAATGTTTAGGCGTGCCTGAAGAAAGGGCGAAAGAAATTGCGGAAGCCAGTGTTCGTCGTTTTGGGCGTATGTTGGTGGAAGTATTGCGTTTTCCAACGCTGACACCTGAAAATTTTCGCAAAAACGTGAATATCGAAGGCGCAGAATACCTTGAAGCAGCCTACAAACAAGATAAAGGCGTTATTCTTTGCACAGGGCATTACGGTAATTGGGAACTTTTGGGGGCCTCCGTTGCTCTTATGGGCTATCCAATTTTATCTATTGCACGTAAGCAAAATAACAGTGCGATGGATACCTTTATCAACGAATATAGAGAAATAACCGGACAAAAAATTACCTACAACCGTGGCGAGAATAGTATGTTGGCCATTAACAGGATCATCAAGGATAAAAAAATTCTTGGTGTACTCTATGATCAGGATACGGGAGCCGATGGCATTGAAGTGTTTTTCTTCGGTAAACCGTCAATGGCACCGACAGGGGCGGCACTTTTATCACGTATTCATGGTGCACCGATGATACCGCTTTTCATTCATAATGAAGATGATGAGAAATTCACAATCAGGATTCATCCGCCGCTTTATACTAAAAAGACAGGTGATCGCCTGCAGGACCTGCGCAAGCCAACAGAAGAACTGATGCTGATTGCAGAGCACGAAATAATCAGCGATCCAAGTATGTGGTTCTGGGTTCATGACCGTTGGAAAGACGGCAAGAAAAAATATAAAGATAAAAAAGGAGAGAACTGACGATGCAGCAAACTTACCAGCAAACGCTGGCTGCGCCGGTAATCTATTCCGGTATCGGCCTCCATTCTGGCAAAAATGTTAATATGCGCATGCTGCCGGCAGAAGTTGACACAGGGATTGTTTTTGTCAGGACAGATCTGCCTGAGAGACCGGAAATTTCGGCCAAGCCTGCCAATGTAAGCTCTACGCTGAAAGCGACGACTCTGAGCGAAAATGGCGCAGAAGTTTTTACAGTGGAACATCTGATGGCTGCTCTTTCGATGCTGGGCATTGATAATTGCAGAATAGAAATGGATTCGCCGGAACCTCCTGTTACTGATGGCAGTTCTGGTGTTTTTGCCGACCTGATCTTAGCAGCCGGCAGGAAAATGCAGGAAGTACCAAGAAAAGTTTACGCTTTGGACAGAGCTTTCGCCGTGCATCAGGACGATAGGTATATATGTGTTTTGCCTTATGATGGTTACCGCATTTCTTTTACTTCAATAAATCCGCATCCTCTGCTTGGAACGCAGTATTATGACATAGAATTAACGGAAGAAAATTTCCTGAAAGAAATAGCGACAGCCAGAACCGTAGCCTTTATGCATGAAGTAGAGCAGATGAAAAAGATGGGCCTTGGTCTCGGCGGCAATACGGATAATGTCGTTGTTTTTGACAATACAGGTATGTTGTCAACGCCACGTTTTGATGATGAATTGATCAGACACAAAATTCTTGATGTCATCGGTGATTTGTATTTGCTGGGTCACATCAAGGCTCATGTAGTGGCAGTGAAAACCGGCCATGCCTTCAATGCTGAACTGGCACGGCAAATTGAAAATTACCGCAGTAAAGGAGAGAAATAATATGATTACCTTAGAGGCAAGAGAAATTCAGAAGATAATTCCACACCGTTATCCATTGCTATTGGTTGACAGGATTTTGGAACTGGAGCCGATGAAACGCGCTGTAGGTGTGAAAAACATAACGATGAATGAGATGCAGTTCATAGGGCATTTTCCAGGGGAACCAATAATGCCGGGAATCATGTTAATCGAAGCGATGGCACAGGTTGGTGGTGTGGCTATGCTTTATCCTGAAGAAAATCGTGGTAAGATAGCTGTGTTCGGCAAAATCGATAACGTGCGTTTTCGCCGTCAGGTAGTGCCGGGTGATCAGGTAATTACTACTGCTACAGTGACGAAAATACGCGGCAATATGGGTATCATCCGCTGCGAAGGCACTGTAGATGGCAAACTGGCCTGCGAGGGTGAATTTACTTTTGCCATTGTAGATAAAAAAGATTAAAAATAAGCAGTATTTAGCAGTAACTTGTAGAAAGAGCGAGATATTGGGGTGAAAACCTGTGTTTTTGCGGAATTTTGACAGGTTAAAAATAGATAATTATCGGCGAATGTAATTTGCAGTAGTTTTGGTGTTAATTTTTATTTGGGAGTGGAAATAATGGGTTTTGATAATGTTGTAAAAATGTCTCGCAAAATTCACGAAAATGCAGTCGTTTCGCCAGGGGCTATTTTGGGACGCGACGTTGAAATAGGACCTTATGCTGTAATCGGCCCGAATGTAGTAATCGGCGAGGGAACAAAAGTAAGCGCGCATGTCGTTATTGATGGCTGGACGACAATTGGCAAAAACTGTAAATTTTTCCCTGGCTGCTCTATTGGTGCTGAACCACAGGATCTGAAATTCAAAGGTGAAAAAGCTTACACCGTTATTGGCGATGGTGTAACCATTCGTGAATGTGCAACAGTTAACCGTGCAACAGGTGAAGGTAATGAAACGCGTCTTGGTAATAACGTACTGATGATGGCTTATACACATGTAGCTCACAACTGTATCGTTGGCAATAATGTAATCATGTCCAATGTAGCAACATTGGCAGGACATGTTGTCGTTGAAGATCGTGCAGTTATCGGCGGTCTTGCCGCGGTGCATCAGTTTGTAAAGATTGGCCGCAATGCCATGATTGGCGGTATGTCGAAGATAGTTCAGGATATTCCTCCTTTCGTTATTGCTGATGGAAATCCTGCCCATGTTGCAGGACTCAACAGCGTTGGTATTTCCCGTGCAGGCGTTGCGCCTGAAGTGCGTGCCAATTTGAAAAAGGCTTATCGTATACTATACCGTTCCGGTCTGACTCTTGATGAAGCTGTTTCGACCATGGAACAAGAATTGGACAGCAGTGAGGAAGTCGAACATCTCTTACGCTTCCTGCGCAATGTTGAACGTGGTATTTGCCGCGGACGCAGAGACTAGGATGGTGGCTTGATGGAGACATTGGGTTTATTGTCCGGCATTGGCCATTTGCCGGTGGATGTAGCACAATCGGCCAAGGCGATGGGGTATCGTGTAATCGCTATCGGCGTTGTGCCTGGGGTTGATCCCGGTTTGGCAGCATGCGTTGATGCATACTATGATATTCATATAGGCAAATTAGGCAAAATCATTAACACCTTGAAAAAGAATAATGTGACCAAAGTTACCATGATCGGTAAGGTAACTAAGGAAATTCTCTACAGCGAAGGCGCCATTATTCCTGATTTTCGTGCGATTAAGCTTCTGACATCTTTGCCTGACCGCAAAGATGATACTATTATGAATGCCATAGTAAAAGAACTGGAAGAAGAAAAGATGGAGGTCATGGATCAGACGCTGCTTATTCAGCCGCTCTTGCCGGCAGCTGGACTGCTCAGTAAGCGTCAGCCAACTACCGAAGAGTTTGAAGACATTGAATTCGGGTTCCAGGTTGCCAAAGAAATTGGCCGTCTTGATATCGGGCAGACCGTTGTGGTAAAAAATAAAGCGGTGATGGCTGTTGAAGCTATTGAAGGTACCGATGCGTGTATTTTACGTGCGGGAACTTTAGGCAAAGGTGTGGTTGTTGCCAAGACCGCAAAACCAGCGCAGGATAATCGTTTCGATATGCCGAGTGTTGGGGTCAGAACGATTGAATCGATGATTACGGCAGGAGCCGCGGGCATCGTCATGGAAGCTGGGAGAACCCTTTTAGTAGACAGGGAAAGAACTCTGGCTTTAGCTGACGAGCATAACATGTTCGTTGTAGCGCGTTAACAAAATTTAACAATTAAGTGATATTTTTAGGGAGGACGACACGTCCGCCCTATTTTTGTGTTATAATATAGCGTGATAATTTATGTTTACTTTATAACATTTATAGATAGATGTTCATAGAAAGGAACAGTTATGGCCAAAATAATGATTTCGGCCGGCGAAGCATCCGGTGATGTGCATGCCGCCGCTTTGACCAGGGAAATATTGAAGCTTGACCCGACTGCCGAGGTTTATGGCATGGGCGGCGAAGGTCTGCGTGCAGCAGGTGGCGAAGTCTTGTTCGATATCAAAGACCATGGTGTCATGGGATTGGTAGAGATCATTCGCAAGCTGCCGGCTTTATTTCGCCTGCGTTCTGATTTTGCAGAAGTGATGGACAAAAGACGTCCGGACTGTTTAGTTACAATAGATTATCCAGGTTTTAATATGCGTTTAGCGAAAGTAGCACGTGCTAAAGGGATACCGGTAATCTCCTTTATCGCGCCCTCAGCCTGGGCCTGGCGCAAAGGTCGTGCCAAAAATGTGGCCAAGCTGGTAAACAAGGTTGCTGCAATTTTCCCTTTCGAGTATGAGGTTTACAAAGAAGCAGGCGCAGATGTTGAATTTATGGGCCATCCTTTGGTTGATATAGTAAAACCGAGTCTTCCTATGTCTGAAGCGATTGCCAAGGCAGGTAAACACGAAGGCAGACCGCTCGTATTACTTTTGCCCGGGAGCCGGCTGCAGGAGATTCAGCGTCTTTTGCCGTCTATGCTCGAAGCTGCGAAACTAATGGTCAAAGCTAATCCGGCTCTGGAATTTGTTATGCCGCGTGCCTCTACAATACCGCGCGCCATGTTGGAAGAAGAGTTAAATCGTGCTGGTATACATGTGAATATCACAGAAGGCAGCAACTATGACGTGATGGGTGTCGCTGATGTTGCTTTGGCTGCCAGCGGCACTGTTACGCTGGAAGCCGCGCTTTGCCGGCTGCCTAGCGTAATTGTCTATAAAACAGCACCCCTGACGGCCTTTATCATTAGACGCCTATTGAATATTCCTGATATAGGGCTGCCTAATATTGTTGCCGGACGCCATATTTTACCGGAATTATTGCAGGAAGATGCTACGCCTGAAAAAATGGCTGCAGAAGTGTTGCATTTATTGGAGCCGGCTGCGCACGCGCAAGCATTGGCTGATTTGGATGACGTCAAAAAACGTCTGGGTGAACCAGGCGCCGTCAGGCGTGTTGCCGAACTTACACTGAGAGTTGCAGGAGAGAAAGAATGAATTTATATTTAAGAATCCTGAGTTATATCAAACCATACCTGCCGCGGTTGATCGCCGCGGCTATCTGTACGATATTGGCAGCAGCCGGTAATTTGTATGTGCCATGGATCATCAAAGATGTAATCGATAAGGTGCTCGCCGACAAAAATGCTGAAATGCTGAATATTATAGCGGCTGGTATCATCATCATCTTTTTCATCAGGGGTGTTTGTTTCTACGGACAGAATTACCTGATGAGCTATGTTGGCGAAAGAGTAATCATCGATATTCGCAGCGCAGTTTATAGGAAGCTGCAGCGCTTGAGTGTTTCTTTCTACGATAAGAACAAGACGGGCACGATCATGAGTTATGTTACCAATGACGTCTCCGCCTTACAGGCTGCCATGGTACAGAATACTATCGATATGATTACCGAAGGCAGCGTGCTGATTGGTTCAATATCTGCAATGGTTTATCTCGACTGGAAGCTTACTTTGTTCACTTTTTGCACGTTCCCGTTTGTGCTTTGGCTAATGGACTTTTTTGGCAAGAGGATTCGTAAGTCCGGCCGCAGAATTCAGGAATGTACGGCTGATATCACTTCCATTTTGCAGGAAACAGTTTCTTCCGCACGTGTTATTAAATCCTTTGTGCGTGAAGACTATGAAATAGAACGTTTTTGTAATCAGAATTTCGCTAACTTCCGCGCTAATATGAAGAATGCTCAGTTGATGGCGCTGCTGACGCCGGTTATTGAATTTGTCGCTGCGCTTGGCGTTACGGCTATCATTTGGTATGGCGGTCACGGAGTCATCAACGGTGACCTGACTGCCGGCTCCTTGGTTGCCTTTTTGGTTTACGCCGTTAACATTTCCAATCCGGTCAAACGCCTGACCCGCGTCGTAGGAAGTATCCAAAGGGCCTTGGCAGCGGCTCAGCGCGTTTTTGACGTACTCGACATGAAAGAAGAAATAGCAGAAATCCCAGAGGCAAAAGCATTGCCTCAGATTCAAGGGTCTGTGGAGTTCAAAGATGTCAGCTTTGCCTATGGCAAAGGAGAAGAAGTTCTGAAGGATGTCAGTTTTAAGGCTGAACCGGGAGAAGTTATCGCTATTGTCGGGCCTTCCGGAGCAGGTAAGTCAACGATTGCCAATCTGCTGCCGAGATTTTACGACACAACATCGGGTTCCATAACAATTGATGGCAATAACATTGCCGAAGTAACCTTAAATTCCCTGCGTGAACAAGTAGGCATCGTGCCACAGGAAACCGTTCTTTTCAACGGTTCTCTGTACGACAATATTCTTTACGGCCGTCTGGAGGCCACACGCGAAGAGGTTGAAGCAGCAGCCAAAGCCGCTAATGCCCATAATTTCATCATGGAATTCCCTAATGGTTATGAGACGATGCTCGGTGATCGCGGCCTGAACCTTTCCGGCGGACAGCGCCAGCGCATAGCGATAGCCCGTGCGATTCTGAAGAATCCGCGTGTTCTTGTTCTGGATGAAGCTACTTCCGCTCTTGATACAGAAAGCGAACGCATCGTGCAGGAAGCGTTAGACCGCTTGATGGTCGGCAGGACTTCTTTTGTCATTGCCCATCGTCTTTCTACGATCAAGAATGCTAACAAGATTATTGTTTTGCAAAGAGGCAGGATAGTGGAAGTGGGAACGCATGACGAATTGATGGCTAATAATAAGCTTTATTCTCATTTGTACAATATCCAGTATCGCGAAAAGGAAGCGAAATGAGGTTAATGCATGTATATACTTTATAATTTAGTTTTTTGCACAGCAGTCGTTTTGGTAATGCCTTACTTTATTTATCGCTTTCTGACAGAGAAAGGTTTTAAAAGACGTTTTCGACAGAATCTGGGCTTTATCAGAGATGAGGAAATTGCTGCTGTTGCCGGCAAAGAATGCATCTGGATCCATGGTGCCTCTGTCGGCGAGATTGTGGCGACCAGCCCTTTAGTCAAGGAAATAAGAAAGGCGATGCCGGAAGCAAAAATTCTGGTTTCCTCTGTTACTACCAGTGGTTATGATATGGCGCACCAGATTATCCCTGAAGCTGATGCCATCATTTATTTTCCGCTGGATTTACCATTTGTTTCTGAATCTTATGTTAAAAGAATCATGCCGCGTGTTTTTCTGCCGGTAGAAACAGAACTATGGCCTAATTTTCTTCGCGCTGTCCGCATGCGCAAAATACCGGTCATGATGGTTAACGGACGCATCAGCGAAAAATCAGTGAAAACTTATCGCTATTTGTACGGGATCCTGGAAGATATGTTGGGCAGCGTCAGCCGCTTCTGCATGCAGTCTACTATCGATGCCGAATATATCACTCATCTCGGTGCTGACAAGCGCAAAATTCTGGTTACCGGCAATACCAAATTTGACCAGACCTATGCCGAAGTTACGCCGGAAGATCTTGCCCGTTATAAAGAAGAGCTTGGGATTAAGAACAGCTTCCCGGTTATTGTAGCCGGCAGTACCCACCCCACTGAGGAAAAAGCTCTTTTTGAAGCTTTTAAGGAAGTGCGCAAGGTTTATCCTGAGGCCAGACTTGTTATCGCACCGCGCAAAATTGCCCGTGCCGATGAAATTGCGAGGCTGGGACGCCAATATGGACTGGAGACAGGGCTGCGTTCGCGCCTCCTGCAGGTTGAAGGTGAACGTCCGCATTATCCGTTGCTTTTAATTGACACTATCGGTGAACTTGGCCGTATCTACGCGGTTGGCGATGTTGTGTTTGTCGGCGGCAGTCTGATCAAGCATGGCGGTCATAATGTTCTGGAACCGGCTGCACATGGCAAACCTATTTTAGTTGGCCCTAGTATGTCAAACTTTAAAGACTCCTTTGCTCTTTTAAAAAAGAGCGGCTCCTGCCGTCAGGTAAAAGACGAAAAAGAGCTGACAAGCGAAATTCTGGAGATTGTCGGCAATGATGAGCTTAGGGAAAAAATGAGCAAGGCCTCCTTGCAGGTCATTAAAGAAAATCGCGGCGCTGCCGTCCGCAGTATTGAGTACCTGATGGAATTATTGGCCCTCACGGCTACGGAATGCCGTGTCAACGCTCATTATAAGATCAATACTCGTAACATCAATGAAGAAGGCGGTACCCACATGCGCCGCGGCGATGCCGTGACACAGTATCTGTTTCAGCTGGCACATGGTCATGACAATACACTGATAGATTGGTTTGTGCTGAGCGTATTGAGCATTTTTTCCGTAATCTACGAAGCGGGTGTCCGACTGAAGCTCAGCCTTTATAAGTCTGGTATTTTTAAACAGTCCAAGCTGCCTTGCTGTGTCATCAGTATTGGCAATATCACGGTTGGCGGCACCGGCAAAACGCCGACTGCCCAGAAGATGGCTCTTATCATACAGAAAATGGGTTACCGCGTGGTTATCCTGAATCGTGGTTATCGCTCGCATTGGAACGAAGAAATCGGCGTAGTTTCCGACGGCAAAAAGATATTCATGACAGCCTACGAAGCCGGTGACGAAGCTTATCTGATGGCGAAGACACTGCCGGGCATTCCTGTAGTAATCGGCAAGAATCGTGCTGTAACCGGCGAGTTTGCGGTAAAAAATCTTAACGCCGAAGTTATCATCATGGATGATGGCTATCAGCACTGGACGCTTTACCGTGACCTTGATGTTGTTTTAGTCGATACCTTGAATATTTTCGGCAACAGAAGGCTGCTGCCGCGTGGTACTTTACGCGAACCTCTGCAGAATCTCGACAGGGCAGGTATGTTCCTTTTGACAAAGACTGACCAGAGTTCTGTTTTCTCACGCGATGAACTGCGCGATACCTTGGCAAAATATAATCCTCATGCTCCTATCATCGAAAGTGTCCATAAGCCTGTTAATTTTGTTGAGATTGCAGATTGGTACAAGGGCCTGCGCAGCCAGGTCAAATCGCTCGAAGAATTCAAGGGGCGCTCAGTCATGGTATTCTCAGCAATTGGCAATCCTTCTTCTTTCGAACAGACCTTGTCTGATGTCGGACTTGACATCAAAGAAGCCATACGGTATCCGGATCACCACGATTATGGGATGCTGGAGATGCAATATATCATGGAACGTGCCATCAAAGAAAATGTTGGCGCTTTGGTTACCACAGCGAAAGATGCTGTAAAAATTCCAACAGAGTTTATCTATTTTGACCGTGAAGTTCCACTCTACGTTTTGAATATGGAAATTCAGATAACTTCCGGCCGCGAGCTATTCCAGGAAACAATAGCACGTGCAATCAAAAAGGAGACTAAGAACCAATGAAAGTTTTGTGTGTTATACCTGCCCGTTACTCATCTACCCGCCTGCCGGGAAAACCGCTGGCCCTTATTGCCGGCAAACCAATGATACAGCACGTCTATGAACGTGCCTGCCGTGCGCTCATTCCGCAGGAAGTTGTTGTTGCCACTGACAGCAAAATTGTGGCTGATGCCGTTCAAGGTTTCGGCGGCAAGGTAATGATGACTTCTCCTGACCATCCGAGCGGTACCGATCGTCTCGCTGAAGTAGCGCTGAGCTATCCTGATGTTGATGTTATTGTCAATGTACAAGGTGACGAACCGATGATTCCGCCGGAAGTCATAGACAAACTGGCGCAGGCTTTTGAAGATGACAAAGAGCTGAAGATGGCAACGCTAAAGACGTTGATGTGTGAAGACGAATACAACAATCCTAATGCGGTTAAAGTCGTTACCGACCAGAATGGTTATGCGTTGTATTTTTCGCGCAGTTTACTGCCGTATCCACGCAATAAGACCGCAGATTTCAAAGTTTATAAACATGTCGGTATTTATGCATACCGCCGGAGCTTTCTTCTGAGCTATGCTGCTTATGAACCAACGCCGCTGGAACAGATTGAAGGCTTGGAACAGCTGCGTGTCTTGGAAAACGGTCAGCGCATCAAAGTACTGGAAAGCAAGTTCCAGGGGATTGGAATTGATACTCAGGAAGATCTGGACGCCATTAATGCTCTTTTCACCAGAATGGAAGCAATGAAAGACTGATAAAGTGTTTCATTGCTGTTCTTCTTCCGCTTTGCGCAAGCAGCGAACCGCTGCGCCACACGCAGTAAACTGCTAGGTTGCTCATGCGTCGACCGGAGTAGGGACATGCAGTTATTTTGAAAATAAGGAGTGAGATTATGCATATAGTTAAAGTTGGCAATTATGAGGTTGGCGCAGGCCGTCCGATGCTTTTAATGGCAGGCCCTTGTGTGCTGGAAGGCTACGAGCGCAGCCTTGCTATCGGTAAAGCTGTGAAGGAAATAGCCGAGCGTCTTGGCATGCCTTATGTTTTTAAGGCTTCTTATGACAAAGCGAACAGATCCTCCTATAAATCTTTTCGCGGCCCTGGTCTGGAAGAAGGCCTGAAAATTATCGCGCAGATCAAAAAAGACCTTGGTGTTCCTGCAGTCAGTGATATCCATGAATGCTGCCAGGTAGAAAAAGCAGCCGAAGTACTGGATATTCTGCAGATACCGGCTTTTCTCTGTCGTCAGACAGATCTGGTTTATCAGGCAGCAAAAACCGGTAAAGTCGTCAATATTAAAAAAGGCCAATTTTTGGCACCATGGGATATGAAAAACGTTGTTGCCAAAGCAGAAGAAGCAGGCAGCCATAATATCATGCTGACAGAACGCGGAGCCAGCTTCGGTTACAATAACCTGATTACGGACATGCGTGCTCTGCCTATTATGCGCGATCTTGGTTATCCTGTAGTCATGGATGCGACGCACAGCGTGCAGATTCCGGGCGGGCAAGGGACAACTTCCGGCGGCCAGAGCCAATATGTGCCGCATATGGCTAGAGCAGCAGCCGCAGTCGGCATCGACGCATTGTTCCTTGAAGTGCACGATAATCCCGCTGAGGCATTATCGGACGGGCCGAACATGGTTCGCATCGATGCGCTCGAAGCACTGTTGAAAGATGTGCTCGCAATTGATAAGATAGTAAGAAAATAATAGAAATTAAAAATAACTTCGAGCGGAGCACAGTTGAGACATCCTCAATGGTTAAAGAGCTCCTCAGGACCATTCCACACGCGTTAAGCGGCCGCAGTAAATTCGGCCGAACGCTGATGTATATGAGTCCCGTCGCTTCTTCGACCATTGATTGATTTCCCAGTTGTTTTTTGTTATGCCGAGCGAAGAAGAATACCCTTGTTTTTGTCATCCCGACCATAGTGGAGGGATCTTAAGGTTTTTATATAATATCTTGTTTACTGAAAGGATTGAAGAGTAATGCTGGAGAATGCACGTAATGTATTAAAGATGGAAGCGGACGCAATTTTGGAATTAATTCCGCGCATCAATGGACAGTTCACCGCGGCAGTGGAGATGATTCTCGCCTGCCCGGGACGTACGGTAATTACCGGCATGGGTAAATCAGGCATTATCGGCCGCAAGATGGCGGCAACACTGGCTAGTACCGGTACGCCTTCTTTTTACCTGCATCCGGCGGAAGGAATTCATGGCGATTTAGGTATGGTGACAGCAGACGATGTAGTTATTGCCCTGTCTAACAGCGGCGAAACTGGTGAAATTCTGCACATCCTGCCTTCGCTGCGTCGTATTGGTGCCAAAATTATTGCCATGGTGGGTAACCCCAATTCTTCTCTGGGTAAAAATGCCGATGTGGTCTTAGATGTCGGTGTTTCTAAGGAAGCATGCCCGCTAGGGCTCGCTCCTACCTCCAGTACTACAGCTGCCCTCGCTTTTGGCGATGCACTGGCTGTAGCTCTTCTTTCCAAACGTAAATTTACTGCCGACCAATTCGCTGTATTCCATCCGGGCGGTTCACTGGGCAGAAAACTTTTGATGACTGTTGCCGATGTCATGCATGCAGGCGACGAGAATCCTCTTGTTAAAGGGGATATGATGGTTCAGGATGCTTTGTTCGTCATTACGGACAAGGGGCTTGGCGCTGTTTCCGTTGTCGATGATGAGAATAAGATGATTGGCGTTCTGACGGATGGCGACATTCGCCGCGGTTTAAGCCAGGGCTTCTCTTTCCTGACAAGACCTGTGACGGAACTAATGACCAAGTCACCGAAAACGATCACGCAGGACAAGCTTGCTGCAGAAGCTTTGCATTTGATGGAAAGCAACAAACCGCGTCCTATCACAGTTTTGCCGGTAATTGATGCGGAAAAACATGTCATAGGCCTATTGCATATGACTGATCTTGTCCGCCAGGGGGTTGTCTGATGACAGCGGTTAATGGGGTTGAAAGATTAACTTCGCTTGTACAGAGCATTACCAAAGCCGAAAAAATCAAGTTGCTGGCTCTCGATGTCGATGGCGTGCTGACAGATGGCGGCCTCTATATCGGCGCAGAAGGTGAAGCCTGCAAGCGTTTTAATGTACAGGATGGTCTGGGTATCAGTTGTGCTATCCGCAATAACCTTATCGTCGCTATTATCACCGGACGCCAAAGTGAGATAGTCTGCCGTCGTGCCGCTGAAGTAGGCATCACCGAGATTTATCAAGGCGTTAAAGATAAAAAAGGAATGCTGAAAGAACTTGCTGTGAAACATTCTTTGCAGCTGACTGAAGTTGCCTATATGGGTGACGATTTGAATGATTTATCCGCGCTGAGTATTGCTGGTTTCTCTTGTGCCCCGGCGAACGCTGCAGCGGAAGTAAAGGCTAGGGCTCATTTCGTTACTGCCAAAAACGGCGGCGAAGGAGCTGTGCGTGAAGTCGTGGAAACTATTTTGAAAGCTAGGGGTGAGTGGGCACAGATCGTGGCTGCTTACATCAGCAATGGACAGGGAGATCGTCAGTAATGTGGCTTTATTATTTATTGAAAACAATGAGTGCGATCATATCGCACCTTCCATATAAACTGGTTGTAAATATTGGTGTCACTCTAGGGCATCTTTATTGGCGTATTGCGAAGAAACAGCGGATCAGGGCTGAAGAAACAATGTGCGAAAGGCTGGGAGTTTCCAAGGAGGAAGCCAGAAAAAATATCAAAGGTCTTTTTGTCAAGACGGGCATAACTTTTTTGGAAATTCTTTACATGCCAGCGCTGAATAAGGATAATATCCGCGGCCTGGTCACAATCGACCGGCCGGAAATAATGTGGGAAGCTCTTTCAGAGGGTAAGGGCGTAGTCGTTCTGGCCTGCCACATGGATAACTGGGAATGGCTGGGAGCTGCGCTTGCACTTTATGGTTTTCCTTTGAGTGCGGTGGAGAAGCCACAGCCGAATCGCGTCTACAGCAATTTCATGAATGAACTGCGTACAGGTGTGGGGCAGGAAATTTTTTCCCGCGGCACCAGCGAGATACTGGGCTGTGCGCGTGCGATGAAAAAAGGCAGGATGCTTGGTCTTATTGCTGACCAAGATGGCGGCTATAATGGTATTTTCGTGCCATTTTTTGGTAAGATGGCCTCAACACCTAATGGCCCGGCTTATTTTTCCCGTAAGTTCAAAGCCCCAATAGTGCCGGCTTTTATTGTCCGCAATGAAAATTACTACGGACATCGGGTAATTGTGAAGGACCCTATTTACTACGAAGATACCGGTGACCAAAAAACCGATGATTATAATGTTACATTAAAAATGACCAGAACCATCGAAGAGATAATCAGAGAATATCCGGACAATTGGCTTTGGTTCCAACATCGTTGGAATACGCCATATACTCCACCGGAAGAAGAGGACGGAAACCTCGATGAAAAATAAGAAACTTATTCTTGCCGTTGTCGCAGGGCTCGCACTTTTAGGAGCAGTATTCTTATGGCTTTTTAACAGCGGAGCGCCAAAGCAGGGTACAAAGCCAGAGCAAACTAATGGCGCTGAAAACGTCAAGGTGAAAAACAGTTCTCTGAAAGAAGAACGAGATGGCAAGCTGGTATGGGAATTGCAGATTGGTGAGATGGAGTATGTCAAGAAGACTGATACCAATATGCTGAAAGATGTCAAAGGTAAATGGTATCGGGAAGACGGCAGTTACCTTACCATCAGATCCGAAGGCGGTTCAGTGGCTATGGTGAAAAAGGATGTCGTGCTGACAGGCAAGGCACACGCAGAGCTTTCTACCGGTGGTGAAGTTTCTGCCGACGAAATCAGCTGGCTGCATTCGGAAGACAAGATTACGGCAGCCGGTAAAGTCAGGATTGTGAAAGATGACACGGTAGCAACTGCCGATAAAGCCACTACTGATACAGGTATAGAAAATTTACGTCTGGAAGGCAATGCTGAAGTTCAGAAGGGAGCAGGAAGATGAAAAAACAATTAGGAGTTCTTTTATTAGGCTGCGTTTTGGCAATTGGAAGTTTTACGGCTGTGCAGGCAGCAGATGCCCCTACAAGCATTAAGGCAGATGTCATTGAATATAATACGAAAACAGGTATTACCACAGCTAAAGGCAATGTGGTTATTTCTCAGCAGGATGGACAGGCTACGGCGGCCGCTGCTGAATACAATACGAAGGACAAAACAGGCAGACTGACCGGCGGCGTGGTTGCCAATAAAGATGATGCCAGAATTACCTGCGATACGTTGGTTCTGCATGATGAAAACCACACAACCGCTATTGGTAATGCAGTGATGAAGAAGCAAGACAAGACTTTGCGTGCTGCACAGGTAGAATATTATAAAGACAGGAACTTCATGGAAACAGTTGGTTCCTGGGGTGAACTTGCCATGGATGACGGCAGTGTTCTTACAGCCAACTACATTAATTATGACGGTCGTGTTGGTTTTGCGACTGCCGAGAATAATGTGCAGATTGTCAGCAATGCCCGTAATCTGACAGCGTCAGCGGATAAGGCTACTTATGATACCAACAAGCAGGGTACCATTGAACTGACCGGTAATGCTACTGCTACGCAGAACGGCAATACGATTTCCGGCAACCAGCTGCGTATTGTGAATGAAAGCAATACTGCTGAAGCGAGCGGTAACGTGAAGATGGTTTATATCCCAAAAGAGAAACCGGCCGCAAATAACGGCTAAGAAAAATTGTGTAAGTGTTGTCATTCCTGCTGGAGCACAGGTAAGAAATCTTGCATCTGGCAGAGTCAGTCTATAATGGTTTAAGAAGCGACGGGAGTTAAGTTTGAACCAATCGACTGCCAGCGCTTGCGCACAGCACAAAGATTGATATTTCAAACTTATGCAGTAGAAGTAACCGATTAGGACGCTTCTACTACCTTCCTCTTATTTAACGCGTGTGGAATGGTCCAGAGGAGCTCTTTAACCATTGAGCGAGGTACCATCTGTTTCTGTCATTTCTAGCTTAGTCAAGAAATCTTAAGTAGTTTAGTAATTCCATTTTTTGGAGGAATTTTTGTGCATATAGAAACACATAATTTAGTAAAGGCATTTGGTGAGCGGCGTGTCGTCAATGACGTCAGCATCAACGTAGAGCAGGGAACTGTAGTTGGCCTCCTGGGCCCTAATGGCGCCGGCAAAACGACGACTTTTTATATGATAGTAGGTATAGAAAAACCTGATTCCGGCGAAGTTCTGATTGACGGTCGGGATATAACGCACATGCCAATGCATGAAAGGGCGATTGCGGGTATCGGTTATCTGCCGCAGGAAGCTTCGATTTTCCGCAAGCTGACGGTAGAAGATAATATCATGGCTATTTTGGAAGCGACAGAGTTGTCGGCAGAGAAACGAGTGGAAAAGATGAATTCTTTGATTGCGGAATTCCACGTCGAACATATCCGTAAACGCAAAGGGTCTGAACTTTCAGGCGGTGAGCGTCGTCGCGTGGAGATTGCGCGTGCGTTGGCTACCGATCCTTCCTTTATTCTGCTCGATGAACCTTTCGCAGGCATCGATCCGATTGCCGTTGCTGATATCCAAGGCATGATCGCACATTTGGCACAGCGGGGCATTGGTGTACTGATTACCGACCATAATGTCCGTGAAACCTTGAGTATTGTTGACAAAGCTTATATACTTAATAGCGGAGAGATTTTGATTTCCGGCGATAGTAATGCGATTGCGAACGACGAACAAGCCCGTAAATTCTATTTGGGTGAGAAATTCACGCTGTGAGGAATGAATAAATGCGTATACTTGATAAATATATCTTAAAAGAATTAATGGGGCCTTTCTTCTTCGGCGTGGCATCTTTTTCGAGCATCTTTATTGCCAGCTCGCTGCTCTTTCGCCTGACAGAATACATGACGAAATACGGCGCTTCTGCTGACATGCTTTTCCGCTTGTTCCTTTGCGGCCTGCCGGAAATCATTAATTATACGTTCCCGATGTCGATGCTTTTAGCAGCTCTCCTGTCGTTTGGCCGTTTATCCGGCAGCAGCGAGATTACTGCCATGAAATCCGGCGGTATCAGTTTTTACCGTCTGGCGGCTCCGGTGTTGATTGTTGGCTTTCTGGTCAGCCTCTTTTCCGTCATTTGGGCGGAAAAGGTAGTGCCTGCTTCCAAAGCTGAATATACACGTATCCTGAACTACGAAATCAAAAGGGATACCAAACCAAAATCCCAGGAGCACGTTGTTATCAAAAGCCTCAGCGGCCCTAACCTGGAACGTCTGACCTATGCCAGAAGCTTTGACGAAAAATCCGGTGTTATGAAAGATATCACGATTGAAGAATTTGAAAAAGGTGAATTAAAACGTATTCAGAAAGCCAAAACCGCCGATTGGCGCAACGGTGCCTGGTACATGCAGGACGGCACTATTCTTTCAGTTGGTGAAGAAGGCGTTCAGCAAACTATGACCTTTGCCGAGCAGATTTTGCCGGTAGCGGCATCACCAAAGGAGATTTCACTGGATCAGAAAGGCCCTGATGAAATGACACTGGGCGAACTGAAACAATATATCAAGATACTGGAGAAGCAATACTTGCCGACAGGTAAATACTGGATGGAAGTTTATATGCGCTTCTCTATTCCGATGGCCAGCTTTTTCTTTGTGCTGGTAGGTGTGCCGCTGGGCATGCAGCCGCAGCGCGCCAGCTCCTCGATAGGTCTTGGTATCAGTATTATCCTAATCTTTGTCTATTATTCGGTTATGACCTTTATGGCTGGCTTGGGCAAGGGCGGCGTTGTGCATCCATTAATTGCTGCAATTGTGCCTAATTTGCTGTGCCTGATAGCCGGTGTCTGGCTGATGCGTAAGAAGAACGAGTAGAACATTCAGACATTTCGAGGTAGTTCCCTCGTTTAGAGGAGTTACAAGCCTTTTGCACGTTAGTATTTGCTAATTGCCATGCCCCTCTTAGGGCTGGATCCACACGCACTAAACACCGCTGAAGCCGTGTTTAGTGCCGTAAGCCCAGAGTGGCACAGCAATTGAAAATTGTGTAAGTGTTGTCATTTCTGGTGGAGAACACATAAGAAATCTGGCTTTTGGCAGAGTACGTCTATAATGGTTGAAGAAGCGACGAGAGTTAAGTTTGAACCAATCGACTGCCAGCGCTTGCGCACAAGACAAAGATTGATATTTCAAACTTATGCAGTAGAAGCAACCGATTAGGACGCTTCTACTACCTTCCTCTTATTTAACGCGTGTGGAATGGTCCAGAGGAGCTCTTTAACCATTGAGTAAGTTATCTACTGCTTTTTCCATTCCGAGCGTAATCTAGGAATCTTAGTATTAGAATATTCAGGAGTTAGTTTTTGATAAACGGGAGACGATGAGCGAATGTTTGGATTAACGTTGATATTAGTGCTGGCGATAATGGGTGGTTTAATAGCCTTCATCGGCGACAAATTGGGCAGCAAGATAGGCAAAAAGAGGCTTTCTGTCTTTGGATTGCGCCCTTACCATACGTCTGTTCTGATGACCGTCATTACCGGTATTCTGATTGCCGCTGCCACATTAGGCGTGCTCGCTGTTACTTCCAAAGATGTCAAAACCGCTCTTTTTGGTATGGAAAAGTTAAAAACAGAGCTCATTGCTCTGAATAAAGACAAACTTACTGCCCAGCAGGAATTGGCAGACAAGAATAAATTGATAGCTTCACTGGATAATCAAATTAAAGAAACTACGGCCAGCCTGGAAGAAATGCAGAGAGAGCGCGATGAGATCAATGGTCAGCTGCTTGACCTGCAGCAACGTTACGCACAGGCAGACACTGATCTGGCTGCCATGAAGGCGGAAGTAGAGTCACTCGAAGCCTCCCGTGAGAAGCTGAACGCGGAAATCAAAGAGCTTGAAACTGCCACGGCACAATTACGAGCCGGCTTAATCGCCATTCGTGAAGGCGAGGTTGTCTTCCGTGCCGGCGAAGTTCTTTATTCCGGCATTCTGAATGCAGGGTTATCGGAAGAAGAAAACGACAAGCAGCTGGATAATTTTCTTGCTGCTGCCAATCAGGCAATTCTGGCACGCATGGAAGTTAAGACTAAAGATGTGCAGGCTCTCTGGCTGCCTAACACTATGGTGCAGGAAGCCAAAAAAGTTCTTGTCTCTTCGCGGGGCACGATGTATATACGCATCTGTGCCGCCGGCAATATTATTTCGGGTGAAATGGCTGTCAGCCGTCTGGAAATGGTTCCTAATAAGATTGTTTACGAAGAAGGCCAGAAGATTTTTACGGAAAATATTACCATTGCGAGCGATGGGCGCAATATTAATTCTTCCCTGATGTATTTCCTCAGCGAAATCAACAAGGCTGCTGTGGCGGCAGGTGTGATGCCAGACCCGCTTACTGGCAAGGTCGGCAATATCGATGCGGCCTCCATGATTGAAGTAACAGGCAAAATGCAGGAACTCGGCGGTAATGTAACTTTGACTGCTTATGCGAAACAGGATATTAATGTTGCAGGTCCGGTACTTCTGAGGTTGGAAGTGCGCCGCAATGAATAAAGAATATATTTTGGGCATTGATCCCGGCAGCAGCAAAACGGGTGCAGCTTTGCTCGATTCTGCTGGTAAAATTGTCAGGATGGATGTTTTGTGGATGGATGGGTTTGCCAAAAACTTAACAAAGTTTTTACAAACCGCCAAGCCGAAAACCTGTATTATAGGTAATGGCACAACAAGTATGAAGCTGCAGCAGACATTGGCAGAAATATTACCTGACCTGGAGCTTATTGTCTGTGATGAGGCTTATAGCACGGAGGAAGCGAGAAAGCTCTACTGGGAGCTCAATCCGCCAAAAGGCTGGCGACGCTTGATGCCTATCGGAATGCTGACGCCATCGGTGCCTTTGGATGCTTATGCCGCAGTTGTGTTGGTCAGACGTTATCTTAAGCAAAAATTATAATATTTAAAACTTTTTCTTAAAATAAAAGAAGGAGATTTTTAAGAAAAAGCGAATATATCATCTTGTAAGTATGTGAAAGCATACTACTTGCCAAAATGTAAAATTTGGTATAGTATGAACGTAGTACAGATTTTAAGATTTACTGCATTATTTGTTTATAATATCCGGAAGGACAGGTTGATTTTCGAAACATTCAGAGCGGTGTCGAGGAAACAAGGTAACTCGGATGTTTAACTGATGGATGAGAAGAGAAACCTCCCAGATGGATTTTATAAAAATAAAATTTCCTAAGGGGGAAAAGTATTATGAAAAAATCTTTAGTACTCGCAATGGCAATGGCTCTTGGCGTATCCGCTACAGCTTTTGCTGCAAACCCATTCTCTGATGTACCTGCTGGTCACTGGGCATACGGCTCTGTAGCTAAATTAGCTGCTGCTGGCATCGTTGACGGCTACCCAGATGGCACCTTCAAAGGTGACAACCTGATGACTCGTTATGAAATGGCTCAAATCGTTGCTAAAGCTTACGCTAAAGGCGCAATCGGTGCTGACGACAAATTGATGGCTGAATTCGCTGACGAACTCGACAACCTCGGCGTTCGCGTAGCAAAACTCGAGAAAAAAGCTGACAATGTAAAAATTACCGGCGAATTCCGTACCGGTTACAAATCCTATGATAGCCTTGATGGTGGCTTAACCGGTAAATACAAAGCTGAAGGTCGTAGCCGTCTGTTCCTGAGCGGTGCAGTAAATGATGACTGGTCCTATGGCGCAATGCTTGAAAATACTCAAAAATTCAATACTAATGCTCAAGATTCTACTACTGACTTCCGTCGTGCTTTCGTAAAAGGCAACCTTGGCAGCGGCGTTGCTGTTACTGCTGGCCGCCAATACTTCAAAGTTGGTCAAGGTTACACTGCTGATTTGACTGGCGATGCTGTAAAAGTTGATTTCGGCAAAGTATTGAAAGGGACTGCTTTCTATGGCCGTTTCGATAGCGATATTGAGTCAACTAAAGATATTGCTGATAATGATGTTTATGGTCTTGGACTTTCTTATGACTTCGACAAAAACTTGTTTATGCGCGCTGCATACTTTGGTGTTAGCGGAGCTAATGGCGTTGTTGTTGACCGCGATATCTACTCTGCAGGTCTTGGTTACAAATTCGATAAAAATACCAACATCTATGGCGAATACATGAAAGCTTCCGATGAATTGGCAGCTGGCTATGGTGATGATGGCTATGCAGTAACCTTGGCTTACAAAGGCGTAAAAGCTGCTAAAGCTGATTCCTGGGGCCTGACTGCTTCCTACTATGATCAAGCTGGCGCTACTATTATCGACCATATGAGCGAGTTTGCTGGCGATATTAAGAACTTCAGCAAAGGCGGCATCAAAGGTTATGATATCGGTGTTGACTATGCATTAACTAAAAATGTTGTTGCTTCCGTAACCTACTATGATTACGAAAACCATGAAAACAGCAATGTTGACAACCAAATGATTTGGTCCCGCCTGTACTTCACATTCTAATTTTAGAATCTGTGATAGTCTTCGGACAAACAAAGATTTCCAAAGAGACGAGCTTATGCTCGTCTCTTTTTATTTGAGCATTTTTTTGAGGGTAAGAAAAATATAAGAACGACTTGAATTAACCGAAAATTTGCAATATAATAAAAACGTAAATTGCGTACGTGCAGTTGGTTTATGTTCTTAAAACTCCATTTAGATTTGGTTTATAACATCCAACGAAGATATGAGGTTTTGAAGTAAATGTTTCAGCGAGTAGAGGAAACTTGGATACTCTAGCGAGCTGGGCATGAACGAAGAGACAACATTTCTCCGAGGATTTTATAAAAATAAATATTCTGAGGAGGAAAAAAGCATGAAAAAATCTTTAGTACTAGGAATGGCAATGGCTCTCGGCGTATCCGCCACCGCTTTTGCCGCCAGCCCATTCTCTGATGTACCTGCCGGTCACTGGGCCTATGCTTCCGTAGCTAAATTGGCTGCTGCCGGCATCGTCAATGGTTACCCGGATGGTACATTCAAAGGCGATCAATTGATGACTCGTTACGAAATGGCACAAATCGTCGCTAAAGCTTACGCTAAAGGCGCAATCGGCGCAGACGACAAATTGATGTCTGAATTTGCTGACGAACTCGACAACCTCGGCGTGCGTGTAGCTAAACTCGAGAAAAAATCCGATAACGTCAAAATTACCGGCGAAGCTCGTTTTGGCTACAAGGATATTGAATCAAGAGACTATGGTGTTAAGTACAAGTGGAGTGAATCAGAATTGCGTACCCGTTTATATTTGAGCGGAGCTATCAATGATGATTGGACTTATGGAGCAATGCTGCAAAATTCACAACAACTCAACACTAATGCTCAAGAGTCTAATACTGATTTCCGCCGTGCCTTCGTTAAAGGCAATATTGGTGATGCGACTGTAACTGCAGGTCGTCAGGCTTTTACGGTTGGTCATGGGTATGTAGCAGACTTGACCGGTGATGCACTTAAGGTCGATTTTGGCAATAAATTAAAAGCTAGTGCGTTCGTAGGTCGCTTCGATACAGTAATGTATACTGGTGGCTGGTGGGGGATAGATGGTGTTAATGATAAAGCGACACTCTATGGCCTGGTTGCCAATTATCCTTTTAACGATAAACTTTATACAGAAATTGGCTTCTACGCACGTGAAGGTAATGCCAATAATGCTGATGGCGGTTATAGAGAACAACAAATTTATACCGCTGGTCTTGGCTATAAATTCGATAAAAACCTGGAAATTTATGGCGAATACCAAAAGGCAAATAAAACTATGGACGAATTTTATTATCAACCAACAGTAGGTGCCGGCGACGATGGCTGGGCTGCAACTATAAGTTATAAGGGCGCAAAACCTTCGGATAAAGGATCCTGGGGCGCTTATGCCACCTATTACGATCAATCGACGGCAGTCATACTTGATTCAATATCAGAATTTGAAGATTATTTCTTCTTCCCAGAAGGAATGAAAGGGTATGAGATTGGCGTTGGCTACACATTGGCCAAAAATATTGTTGCCAATGTAAGCTATTATGATATTGATAATAAGGATTGGGCTGACTATGAAGATTACGGTGGCAAGATGATCTGGAGTTCTGTAACCTTCAATTTCTAAGTAATACAATAAATGTAAAAAGAGGCGGGCATATGCCCGCCTCTTTTTTGTAGAGGAATTTTTACCATTCAACCCTGTTGCGTCCGTTCTTTTTCGCTAAATACAAGTTCTCATCGGCTATTTTCAATAAATTTTCAACACTGTTGTTTTCTGGCGTTTTTGTGCTGGAAATGCCAAAGCTGGCTGTTATATTCAGAATTTTACCTTCATATACAATCTTAGTATTTTCAACAACCCTTCGCATACATTCGGCTGTCTTTAATGAAAAATCGAGGTTTGCGCCCGGTATGCAAATCAGAAATTCTTCGCCTCCATACCGTGCAATCCAGTCGCTGTCTCTTTTCAAGCATCCTGATAAAGTTTCGGCAACAGTTTTCAGAGCATGATCTCCTGCAAGGTGGCCGTAATTATCGTTAACAAGTTTAAAATGATCAATGTCAGCCATAATGATTGAAAATTCATTTGATAAAAGCGTCGCATTTATCAGGTCAACAGGAAGTTTCTCAATTATATAGCGACGATTATATAAACCTGTCAGAGGGTCGCTATATGCAGATTTGTTCATGTTATCTATAAGTGCATGAATACCAGTGTTATCTATAGCCGTGTTTTCATAAGAGCTTAAAAGCATACTGTTTGTAATATCTTTAAGAATTTCAATTACAACCCGTCTGTCGCTTAAATCATGAGGGACCGCAATGATTAAGAATATTTTCTCTTTGTTATATTCAATTTTCACATATGTTTTGTTGTCGTTATAAGCTCTCATGGAAATGCAGTTATCACATACTTTGTTTTTGCCCCAGAAATCGAAGCAGTGAATTTCCTCAATAACTACATCTTTGTTTTTATAGTCAATAATGTTTTTTCTTAACGGATCGACAATTCGTGTAATATCACTGATTTTACTAAATAAGGTTTCGCAACTTAGATAATCGTTAACATTGTCAGCCATCTTCGTTCAATCTCTTCGTTCGTTCTTTCCTTCGTCTACTTTTTCTTTTCGACCACATGTTCGGCGGCTTTGCCGAAGATGTCTTTGACATGCTCATCGTCGAGCGAGTAAAAGACGTTCTTGCCATCACGCCTGGAACGGACCAGGTTAGCCTCACGCAAGATACGGAGCTGATGAGAGATGGCAGATTTTGTCATATCAAGTAAGACGGCGAGCGCACAGACACACATTTCATTCTGACTCAAGGCACAGAGTATATTGCACCTGGTGCTGTCACCCATAATTTTAAATAAAGCCGAAACTTCGGACAATACATGTTCAGAGTACATTTTCGCACGGACTATCTCAACGATGCCTGCATGAACCATTTCGCATTCATTGTTTTTGCTTCTCATTAAATCACCCACATTTTCATGGAAAATCTCTAAAAACATTATAGTTTGCGGCGGAGCATTTTGTCAAAATTGACTGCCTTCACGCTTGACAGTTGAATGCGTGTTCAACTATAATTTAATTATAAAGTTGAATGAATGCTCAACTGAAAATAGATGGAGGGATATATAATGAAAAAATCTTTTAAATTACTGGGTCTTGGCTGTGCAAACTGTGCCGCAAAAATGGAAGCTGCTATTAGCAAATTACCCGAAGTTTCAGCTGTTTCGATAAATTTTTTGACGACTAGAATGACCATAGAAGCCGAAAGAGAGCAAATGGATGCTATTGTAGCAGCGGCTCAAAAGATAGTTAAGAACTACGAACCTGATGTAAAGATAGAGAAGGCGTAAAGTAAAATGATGAATCAGAAGAGGCAGCTCTTTAGAATTATCGTTGGTGGCAGTATTTTTATCATTGCATTAGTGGCAGGTTACGACAGCTTAATGCTGAACCTGGCACTATATTTTGCTGCTTATTTAGTTGTTGGCGGCGATGTTGTCCTGCGTGCCTTTCGAAATATTATGCGGATGCAGGTGTTCGACGAAAATTTCTTGATGTTTATCGCAACGGCTGGAGCCTTTTTAATAGGCGAATATCCCGAAGCAGTCGGTGTGATGCTGTTTTATCAGGTAGGCGAGCTGTTTCAAGGTTATGCTGTCGATAAGTCCAGGAAATCCATTGCTGAATTGATGAATATCCGACCTGATTATGCGAATTTAAAACGTGATGGTGAAATAACCAAGGTTGATCCGGACGATGTTTTGGTAGGCGATGAAATAATCGTAAGACCGGGCGAAAGAATACCGCTTGATGCAATTGTTATAGCAGGTTCATCGATGGTTGACACATCATCTCTTACCGGCGAGGCTGTGCCGCGAGATGTTTCTGTCGGCTCTGAATTACTCAGCGGTTGCATCAACCTGAGCGGTCTCTTAACTGCGCGCGTTACCAAAGAATTTGGTGATTCTACAGTAAGTAAAATCCTTGATCTGGTCGAAAATGCCACTGCCAAAAAATCGAAGTCAGAGAATTTTATTACGAAGTTTGCCAGAATTTATACACCGGCTGTCGTTATTCTAGCCGCTATGCTGGCTTTTATCCCACCACTGACTTTTAGCGACGCACCATTCACGGAATGGGTTTTCAGGGCCTTGACCTTTTTGGTTATCTCATGTCCCTGTGCTTTGGTGATTTCTGTGCCGCTCAGCTTTTTCGGCGGTATCGGCGGAGCTTCCCGCAATGGTATTCTGGTCAAAGGCGGCAATTATCTCGAGGCTTTGGCAAAAACAGAAACTGTCATTTTTGATAAAACAGGGACTTTGACCAAAGGTGTTTTTGAAGTACAGGAAATAGTTGCCAGGAAGACAACCCCTGAGAGATTGTTGGAACTGGCGGCTTACGCTGAAAGCCATTCGAACCATCCGATTTCCCTGTCTCTGAAGAGAGCCTATGGTAAAGAAATTCAAGATAATCTTGTTAAAGACGTACAGGAAATTCCTGGCCTTGGTGTACAGGCGCTTGTAGAAGGCAGTGAAATACTTGCGGGTAATGCCAAGCTGATGACCGACAAAGGAATAGTACATAATGAACCGGAAAATACAGGCACTATTATTCATATAGCAGTTGATGGTAACTATGAAGGATATATTGTAATCGCAGATGAGATTAAGAAGGATGCAGCTAAGACGATTAAGTCTCTTAAGGCTGAGGGCGTCAAACAAACGGTCATGCTGACAGGCGATAAAAAGAGTGTTGGCGAACAAGTAGCAAAGGAATTAGGCATTGATCAGGTCTATACAGAACTATTGCCTGGCGATAAAGTTCAGAAGCTGGAAGAAATCATGGCAAGAAAAAGTAAAAAAGGTAAAGTAGCTTTTGTTGGCGACGGTGTCAACGATGCGCCTGTTTTAGCAAGATCAGATGTTGGTATTGCCATGGGTGGTTTGGGTTCAGACGCTGCTATTGAAGCCGCTGATGTGGTAATTATGACGGATGAACCTTCGAAGATTGTCAGTGCCATCAAGATTGCCAAGCGGACAGTTTTGATAGCTAAACAGAATATTTTTTTCGCGCTAAGTGTAAAAGCGGCAGTGCTGGTTCTAGGTGCTTTAGGACTGGCTAACATGTGGGCGGCTGTGTTTGCGGATGTAGGCGTTTCTGTTATTGCAATTCTCAATGCTATCAGGGTGTTAAATACCAATAGCAGCTTACAATAAATACCAAGTAATAAATATTCTGAAAATAAGAGCAAATATTAATTAAAGATAAATGTTTACAAATATAATCAATTATTCGTGAGAATGTAAATAGCAATACTAGTTGCTAAGTGGTAGAATATATGTAATAAAAGAATATTCTGTATATTATGCAAAATATTATACAGGTATTCTACATGAATACTCAAAAGAAGGGAGGCGTGAGTAAAAATGATACGTAGTTTTGAAAAAAATGGTAGATTTTATTTCGATGATGGGCGTGAGACAATCGAAACAGTCGAGTTGATTGATTGCAACTTGGTTATCTATGACAGGCTTTTTGGTTATCTTTATAAAAGTAAAACTATAGAAGAATATGAGAAAGAAGATTGATTTTAGAGGGCAAAGCGACCGGCTGCAATAGGCTTGAGCCGCATTTTTTTATAAGATTCATGTTATCTTTTATACATGTTGATCAGACGGACCAATGGGAAAAAGTCCCATTGGTCCGTTTTCGCATTAACTAAAGCTCAGAAATATGAAGATATTTTTGTGGCGATTAAAAAGCGGACACATGCTATAATTAAATCAATTGTGGAAGCAAATTTATGGCCAATGATATTCTTGTAAAGGAAAGGTGATAATATTGAAAAAATTCCTGTTTGGCATTTTATTGGGTCTGCTGTTGTCATTTTCCCAGTTTCAGACGCTTGTCTTTGCCAGTGAAAGTACAATTAGCGAAGAGCAGCAGTTACAAGATGAAAGAACAATCACCGGCTCAGTTTATAGGTATCAATACATCATGCCGCGTAATGAATTGGTTCTCTGCGAAAGTTACCAAGTTTACCTATTGCCTGCTTCGCCTGAGCAGAAAGCCGAGCTGCTCTTGAATTCCACACAAGCTGATTTCAGCATCAAAGTCCCGGAAGAAAAATTAAAACAGGCAGCGGCTATTGAATTTGTTTCTCACTATGGCAGCACAAGTATTGCGATTAGCGAAATCAAAGATGCGCCGCTGAAAGTCGTGCTGGAACCGGAGATGTTTGTTAAGAAGCCTGCTATTTATCTTTATCCTGAAAAGAAACAAAAAATAGTGGTCACGCACGAATTTAAAGGGAAATTAATAACTACCTATCCGGTTTATAAAGATAACTGGACGGTAATTGCTGAAAAAGACGGTACCCTGCTGAATCAGGCAGATAATCGCAAATATAAATACTTGTTCTGGGATGGCGTCTATGCTTTTCCTGAAGAACATTACAAGTTCCATACTGGCTTCAATGTGGCAAAGGGTGATTATATATCTTTCCTGGAACAGAAATTGGCTTATATTGGGCTGAATGAGAATGAAATCAATGACTTCATCGTTTATTGGCTGCCGGAAATGAATAAATTTGAAAATTGCTTTGTGCATTTCAGAATCAACGACGACATCGACGGCAGTTCAGTATTGAAGACAAAACCTGTTGCCGATACGGTAATACGAGTATTTATGGAGTTTTCGGGAACAAATGATTTTGCAGCTGGCTCGATGTTGCCGGAGCAAATATTACCACAATTCACAAGAAGAGGGTTTACACTGGTGGAATGGGGCGGCAGCGAAATAAACACACCTTTCCAGATTAAAGTAGATCCGGAACAAAACATGCCAGGACAACAAGTTGAAAGCAGCCTGAGTAAATCTTTGACGACAGGATTTTTGGGTTGGAAGTGGGGCGCTAAGCCGGCAGAAATTGCGGGCACCGGCGCAACCAGTGCAATGCCCGGCCTAACTTTCTACACGGCTGATCTTGATTTGTCGCCCATTCTTGGCGAAGTAAAAGCAACCTCGGAGCCACGGCTTGTTTTTGATCAAAAGGCTGGTTTTGTACAGGCCCATGTAGATTTTGCTTCTGCTGATTATGATAAAGTGGACAAACAGCTGCATGAATTATTGGGACAGCCTGTAGCTATCGTTTATGAACTTTATAAGGTTGATGCAGGGTTACTTGAAAGGGCAGAATGGCATATCAGTTCTGTTGCCAAGGTTGTTTTGGAGAATAGATTTGCAGGCGCAATGCTGGAAATAAGCAAAATGGGTTTCTTTTAAAATTAATTTAAAATCATATTGCAAAAAGACAAAGTAGACAGGTTTTTTTCTGTCTACTTTGTCTTTTTATCGAGGACAAAATAATAGGAATGTCCATTATAGTATATCGTTCACGAGTGAAACCAACCGTTCACGGAATTGCTCTAATTTTCACATAATAATAGTGATAAAATATACGTGTGGTATGTTAGTGCGTTTATAATATTCCTGGATCAAGACAGAAATACTGCAGTTAGTAATGTCAGCAGAGGAAACAAGGCAACTCGCGCAGACTAAAGATTGCAGGCCTGCCAGAACTCCTGGGAATTTTATAAAAATAAAATTTCCTAAAGGAGGAAAAAAGTATGAAAAAATCTCTAGTACTCGCAATGGCAATGGCTCTCGGCGTTTCCGCTACCGCTTTTGCTGCCAACCCTTTTTCGGATGTTCCTGCTGGTCACTGGGCATACGCTTCCGTAGCTAAATTGGCTGCTGCTGGCGTTGTTACCGGCTATCCTGATGGCACCTTCAAAGGTGACAACCTGATGACTCGTTATGAAATGGCTCAAATCGTTGCTAAAGCTTACTCTAAAGGTGCAATCGGCGCAGACGACAAGCTGATGGCTGAATTCGCTGACGAACTCGACAACCTCGGTGTTCGCGTTGCTAAACTCGAGAAAAAAGCTGACAACGTAAAAATTACCGGTGAAGCTCGTTTTGGCTACAAAGATTTTGATGCTGAACTTAGCAGCCCGATGTTACCTTCGTTAGATTCTTATGATGGCGAGCCACCTGAAATACCTGGGTTAGAATTTGGTAACCACAGCATTAAGGCTAAAGCTCATGAGGCAGCATTGCGTACTCGTTTGTATTTAAGTGGCGCTGTCAATGACAATTGGACCTACGGAGCTATGTTGCAAAATACTCAAAATTTGGAAACAAATGCTCAAGAAAGCACAACTCAATTTCGTCGTGCTTTTGTGAACGGCAAGATTGGCGAAGTTGAAATTACTGCAGGTCGTCAAGCCTTCACCATTGGCGAAGGTTATGTAGCCGATTTGACAGGTGATGCATTAAAACTTGATTTTGGCAATAAACTGAAGACTACAATTTTTGCAGGACGGTTTGATTCTGTAGCATATGACACATCTGCTTTGCTCGGTATTACTGGAGTAGCACCATTTGCTGATGAAGTACCTTCTGCAGCAGTTGCTGCGTTTGCATCCAACAGCAAAACAACTCTCTATGGTGTAACCATGGCTTATGACTTTACCGATAAATTGTATGGTAATGCTGGCTTCTATGCTCGTGAAGGTCACAATATAGGAACTTTCTCAGAAGATGAGGCAAAACTTGCTGAGCAAAAGATTTATACAGCAGGCTTAGGTTATAAGTTTGATAAGAACGTCAAAATGTATGCTGAATACCAAAAAGCCGATAAGAGCATGACTGATGCAGTAGTAATTGATGGTACATCTGTTAGCGATGAATATGCTTCTATAGTGAATTATGCAGGTGTCGGTGATGATGGTTGGGCGGCAACTGTGTACTACAAAGGAGCAAACCCAATGGATAAAGGCTCCTGGGGTGCGTACGCAACCTATTATGATCAATCCGGCGCAGTAATTCTTGACTCTATCTGCGAATTGGAAGACAATATGCCGGCAATTCTTGGTATGAAGGGGTATGAAATCGGTACCAGCTATACATTAGCTAAAAATATTACCGGTAAATTATCTTACTTCGATCTGAAGAATAAAGATGGCAGAGGTTTTGGCGAATACAATAATAAACTTATCTGGTCAACTGTTACCTTTAATTTCTAATTCTTAAGCATTTTTTAGAAGCACTATCTAAACAGGTAGTGCTTCTTTTTGTTTAACTGTAAACAATTAAACGCTAATGAACAAATGTACATTAAAATTGACGTTAAAAGTAAAAAAATATTACTTAAATCTTGCACTATCTCTGTATATCGTGTAAAATTATGCCCATAGTTTGAGTAATAATGTGCTTTGCGTTTTTGTTTGTTTATACTATCTAATTGAGAGATAATTTTTGGAACAGTGTTGTGTTTTGTAGAGGAAACAAGGATACTCGCATAAAACTTTCACTTGTGAAGGAAAATATTTCTCCTGAGGATTTTATAAAAATAAAAATTTCCCAAAGGGAGGAAAAGTATTATGAAAAAATCTTTAGTACTTGCAATGGCAATGGCTCTCGGCGTTTCCGCTACAGCTTTTGCTGCAAACCCATTCTCTGATGTTCCTGCTGGTCACTGGGCATACGCTTCCGTAGCTAAATTGGCTGCTGCTGGCGTTGTTAACGGTTACCCAGATGGCACCTTCAAAGGTGACAACCTGATGACTCGTTATGAAATGGCTCAAATCGTTGCTAAAGCTTACTCCAAAGGTGCAATCGGCGCAGACGACAAGCTGATGGCTGAATTCGCTGACGAACTCGACAACCTCGGCGTTCGCGTAGCAAAACTCGAGAAAAAAGCTGACAACGTAAAAATCGCTGGTCAAGCTCGTTTCCTTTATACTGATGTTGATGGTGCAGATAAAGGCTATGGTGCAACACTGCGTACCCGTTTGTGGGTAAAAGGCGCAATCAATGACAACTGGAATTATACTGGTATGCTTGAAAATACACAAAGCCTGAACACTAATGCTCAAGAATCTAAAACTGATTTCCGTCGTGCTTATGTAACAGGTAAGGTTGGCGATGTCGGCGTAACTGCTGGTCGTTACAACTATACTGTTGGCAATGGTTTTGTTTTCGATGATCATATCGACGCTGTTCAACTTGACTTCGGTAAAGTTCTGAAAGCAAGCGTAGCTGTAGGCCGTCCGGTAGATGCTGATGCTTATGCTGGTTCGAACCAAGATGGCTACATTGCAACTCTTGGCTACAAAACCGGTGCTACCGATCTTGCAGCTGAATACTATAATTTCAAAAACTACTCCGCTGCTGGCGACCGTGAAATCTGGACAGTAGGCGCTACTGCTGACGTTGCTAAAAATGTTAACCTTGTTGCAGAATATTTGAAATCAAACGATGAAAATGCTGCCGGCGATGATGATGGCTACGTAGCAGGTTTGAGCTACAAAGGTGCTTCCTCTGCTCAAAAAGGTTCTTTTGGTATTTGGGCTAAATACTATGACCAATCCAGCACAACCTATTTCGGCGGTTCCCACACTACTGATGCTACCCACTCTTCACTGGATGCAGCTGGCGGTTTCAAAGGCTATGGCGTAGGCGCTAACTACACCTTGGCTAAAAACGTTGTAGCTAACGTTGAGTACTATGACTATGATTCCAAAATCGGCGATCTGAATGACAAAACTCTGTGGAGCGAATTGAGCTTCTACTTCTAATTTAAAAATTGTTTTACTGAAGGACGGCCATAAGGTCGTCCTTTTTTTCTTGCTTTTTAGCGCAAAAGAATGTAAAATACATATGTTGACTGAACAGTCAGCGCGAGAAAGCGGGAAGGAAGTCTGTCTGTTGGGTAGGTTTTTTGAATTTAATATATATATAACTACAAAGATTACTTTTGCACTTGTACCGATTGCTGCGGTGCTTTTCTTTTTTCTTGAGCCACCTGTCGCCTATGAAAATGGTCCGTTGGAAAATCTGCAAGTTGTTCAGCTTATCGTAGGAGCTTTGGTCGCCTTTACGGCAGCAAGGAAAGCACTTGATAAGAATACAAGGAATATCTGGTATTGCGGTGCGGTTACCTTTCTGCTTTGTGCAGGCCGTGAGTTGAATTGGGGCAGAGTTTTCTATCCGACTGGTGACCATAATATGTTTATATCTATAAAAAATTTATGGTATGGTCCAGTTGTTTACCCGCTTCTGACTGTTATCATACTTGCTACGCTCTATACGCTTTGGCATAGTAAACTTTTAGCTTACATAAAAAAGACCAAGATACCCTTTTGGAACTTCATTTTGTTTGTTGTGCTGTATTTAGCCGCAGACTATGCTGAACACCGCCCGATGTTTTTCTTTGAGCAACATCTTGATGGTGAGATTTTGGAAGAACTTTTTGAATGTCTTTGCTATTGGCTGCTTACGGATATTACGCGCATTATGGGTTTTGTTAACAGAAAAAACATAGATTTTTAGCCATTTTTCCTTCATTGTTGCCATAACATGTGGTAAAATGGGGTTAGTTAAATAATTTTGGGAGGTTTTGCGATGAAAAAGTTTTTCAGATTCTTAGCAGTTGCAGTAATGGCATGTTTTTTTGCAGCGCCGGCTATGGGCAAAGCAGAAGCCGCAAAAGTTGTTGTTTTACCATTGGTTAACATGGAAACAGAAGAAAATAATGCCAATGCAGTTTTCATGAAAGAAGCAGTTGGCTTCTTTAAATATCCTTCCTATGATTTGGTTGGCGATGAAGTTCTTGATCCGATTCTTGCTAAAGAGAACTACAAAGAAGTTGGCAAAAAGGGTCCTAATGAAGCTATGCTCCGTAGAATTTTGAAAGCATCCGGTGCCGATATCATTTTGATGGTTCGTCTGAATGAACTTGAAGAAAACAGCGATAACCGCGGTAAAGAAATGCTGCAAAAATTAGTAATCAAAGCCGATGTTATGTCTGTTAATGCATTTACCAATAAGGTTTATTCCGAAAAAATTAACAAAACTGATGAAATTGAATATGCACTGGTTGTTCGTGACGATTGGAAACATGATCAATTTGCTAAAGTCTGCCGCAATATTTTCAAAAATATTACCAAAGGCTGATTAGCAAAAATTAAAATAACGGAGGTGTTCTTGTGAAGAAAATACTGACTTTACTGTTGACTGTTCTTTTTTGCCTGACTTCTGTCCTTCCTGGTTTTGCTTCTGGGCTGAAGCCGCAGACGGCACCCGAGAAAATGGTTGTTATGGAAAAGTTTTTGTACGGTACAGAGCAGGCAGGAGCACTGATGACGCGTGTAGACAGTATAGAAACGGATGTGTATGGTGTTAAAACCAGTGATCCGATTTTGACACGTGTTGATAATATTTATTCCTATCTTTTCGGCGTGAAAGGCAGCGGCAGCTTGTCATTTGCTGCTAAGCTAAATGCAGCCGAGTGGCAGTTCACGCAGGCAATGTCAGAGGCTCCGGCCAAGACACGTCTGGAAAGAATAGAAAACATGCTTTACGGCAAGGTAGAGACTCAAAACAGTCTTGCTACGCGTTTGGAAAACTTGATGCAAGTGGCTTTCCCGGATGCCAGACTTACTACTGAGAATGTAACGCTGCCCAAGGATACTTTGGTAAAAGTTGCTTTTACTGAAGAAATTAGCAGCAAAACAAACAAAGTAGGTGATTCCGTACACTTCAAAACAGCGGATAATGTATATGTAGGTGACATTCTTGTGTTACCAAAAGGTGCTGTTGGTGCGGGTACTATAGCTAAAATAGTACAGCCCAAGAGTTTTGGCCGCGATGCCCGCATAGACATTAACTTTACCAGTGTCATAGCGATTGATGGTACTGAAGTTCCGGTATTTGTAGGCGATCTCGCTAAACAAGAAGCTAAGACTGCAGCTGGTGCTGCTGGCGCGACTATTGGCGGCATGATTATTTTTGGACCGATTGGTGCCATCGGCGGGGCTTTTGTAACTGGTAAATCTGTGGTAATACCTGTTGGCGCTACAACTTTTGTGCAAGTTACAAATGATACATCTGTTGAAGGTTTAGTTCAGAACATTAATAAGGATGCCAATATTTTCCCAGAAACTACATCTACTAAGACAACAAAATAAGGAATACGTGATTGTTTAATACATTTTAAAAATCAGTGGGCATACATTCAAAAGTATGCTCACTTTTCTTTAGTAATTTCACAATATTACCTGTTTTTATGATAAAATATAAAGTGCAGTATTTTAAGAACTTCACTCCTTCAGTCACTACGTGACAGCTCCCCCGTCTGGAGGAGCCTGAGCCTTCCTCAGACCACACATAAATAATCATGTGAGGCTTCCTCAGATGACGCATGAGCCAACTAGCAGTTTACTGCGTGTGGCGCAGCGGTTCGCACTGAAGCGAAGCGGAAGAAGACCGCCCTATATTGCACGCTTTAGCGGTCTGATAGAGGGAAAATAATATGATCGCAATTTATTATTTAATAAATAATATATCTAAGGAGAACTTATATGAAAAAGCAGATTCTTTTGGCCGGCGTTCTAACTTTTAGCGTTGCTTCTACATCTTTTGCTGCTAGTTATTATAACGGAAGCGATATCAGCGATAGGCAAGGACCTGATTTTGAGATTGAAGAAACATTACCAGTAGAGAAAACTTCTGTGGCAGCATCCAAAAAAGCTAAGAATGAGCAAAAACAAGTTCTTCCAATTGTTTTATATGGTGACAATGTGCTTTATCATAAGGACACAGGTGATTTTTCTGCAACTGGCAATGTACGTGTTCTACAAGGACAGCAAACTCTATATACAACTAAGGTCGAAGGTAATCTGCAGACCGGCGATGTTTTCTTGCATAGCGGCGGCCGTTTAACTGAGCCTGATGCCCAGATGACTGGCGAATGGCTGCGCTACAACTTTAATAATAAAACCGGAGAAATCAAGAAGATCGCAGGTACCAGCGGCAAAGATATTTTTAAAGCTAACCATGCAACTATAACGCCGGATGTAATAATCTTGGACGAAGGTGGTCAGACAACTCGTTGCCCAGCGGTAATACATGACCCTTGCGTTTTGATCACAGCTAAAAAGGTTGAAATTTACCCCAAAGAAAAAATAATTGCTCATGATGTAAAGATATATATCAAGGGCAAACATGTATATTCGCGTGATGTCTGGGTCAATAAAATGGACGGTAAACAAACCCAGTCTATTGCACCTAGACTAAGCTATAGCGAAGATGACGGTTTAAAATTGAAATTCCATTATGAATATAATTTGAGCGAAGAGTTGTCAGCTGTCGGCGATTTTAATTACACCGATAAAAACGGCTATCGTCCTACATATGGTATTAACTATGATACAAAAGATTATTATGCAAAGTTGCAGGATGGTTGGAGCGAAGATAGTGATGACCACTGGATTAAGAAGCAGTCGGACTTTACTGTAGGTTTGAAAAACAAACGTATATCTGACGGCTTGCCTTTAACTTACGGTGCTTATTATAATCACGGATTGTGGAAAGAAGACGACATTAAGAGTTGGCATACAGAATATGGCATAAACTTTAATCATGACCGTATCTATTTTGATAATCAGAAAAGCTTTTTCCTTGATTTAGGAATAGGCGCTAAGCAAAAGAAAGAAAGCTATGATGAATCTACTACGAATACAATGACCTACAACGCTTCACTTGGCAAAAAGTTTGATGAGCGTTGGAATACATGGGCCAGCTACTATTGGGAAAAATCAAAAGAAGACCTTTTCCAATATAATAGACCGGATATGCAGGAAGAATTACAAAATGGTTTGACATATAATTTTGATAAGAATAACAGCCTGACTTTTGTTAATCGTTATGATCTTGGCAATGGCGGCGTATATGAACAGGATTGGCGCTATAGGCATAATTTCTGCTGCTGGCAGATTGAGATAGAATATCGCGACAAGAAAGCCGAAGGCGATAAATCATGGCACATTAAATATGATTTGGTGAGATGGTAAGCGAGGACTATGATGGAGATAATAGAGCAGAGATTTGAGGAGCACTTGCGTTTAGTGCAAAAAGTGCGCAATAGTAAGAAACTGATGAAAGAAATTGCTTTGGCGGCTGCCATTATGAAGGTTGCACTGGCTAGCGGACACAAAATAATGTTTTGCGGTAACGGCGGTAGCGCTGCAGACTCTCAGCATTGGGCGGCGGAAATAGTAGGCCGTTTCCAGAAAGAGCGCAAAGGCTTGCCAGCAATAGCCCTTACGGTAGATACTTCTATTCTGACAGCAATTGCCAACGATTATGGCTATGACCGTATTTTTGCCCGTCAGGTGGAAGCTTTAGGCAATGCTGGTGACGTGTTGGTTGCAGTTTCAACTTCCGGCAGTAGCGCGAATGTTTTGGCGGCAATAGAAGAAGCGAAAACAAAAGGCATCAAAACAATTGGCATGACAGCTGCAGGCGGCGGCAAAATGGCTGAAGTATGTGATGTTTGTCTGGTTATTCCTGACAAGGTAACTGCCAGAGCTCAGGAAGTTCATGGCTTGATCGGCCATATTTTATGTGAAATCGTGGAGGAATAAAATCTTGCAAGGTTCTGAATGTGCAAAGTTTCTGACCGAAAGAATACAGAATTTGAAAATTGCCGTCATCGGAGACGTAATGCTGGACCGCTACTTTTATGGTGATGTGAAACGTATTTCACCGGAGGCGCCAGTACCGGTCAATCATATTAAACGAATAGAATCAGTGCTTGGCGGTGCGGCCAATGTTGCTGCTAACCTGGCACATCTTGGCTGTCAGGCCTATATTAGCGGCGTAACTGGTGATGATGCTAACCGCAAATTGCTTGAAGAGATGTTCGCCAAGGCAGGCATTGATTACAGTGGTTTGATAAAGTCATCTAAACGTGCCACAGTAACTAAAATGCGTATAATTGGGGCAACGCAGCAAATGCTTAGACTTGATTTTGAAGAAGTTGGCGATTTATTGCCGGAAGAAACTACGCTTCTCAGTGAATGGCTATCAGGGCTCTTCGACCAAGGTCTTAATGGCATAATAATTTCAGATTACGCGAAAGGCGTTTGTTCAGATGCCTTCTGCCAAAAAGTAATTAAGACTGCACATGCTTACAATGTACCTGTTCTTATAGACCCTAAGGGTGCGCAGTGGGAAAAATATCGCGGCGCTGATTTCATTACACCAAATCTCAAGGAAATGTGCGAAGCTGCCGGCAAATCAGTTGCCAACGAAGATGAATCGGTATTGGCAATAGCTAAAGAGGCGCGCGAACTTTACGGTATTAAGAATGTTGTTGTTACACGTTCTGAAAAAGGTATGACTTTGGTTGGACAGAAAGATTTCTACTTGCACAGCCCAGCTACAGCACAGGAAGTTTTCGATGTTTCCGGAGCCGGAGACACGGTAGCAGCTACACTGCTGGCAGGTGTTGCGGGTGGTTTGCCGGTTGATGAAGCTATCCGCCTTGCGAACAGAGCTGCAGGTATTGTTGTGTCCAAGGTTGGCACTTATCCAGTTCGGCGCAGCGAGTTATTGAAGGATGTTTTGGTAGAGGAACGGCAGCGTGGGTTTGGTTATCGTCCTTTGAGCTGGGAAGAAATTACAGCTTTGGCAAAAACCTGGCATACTTGCGGGGAAAAGATAGTTTTTACCAACGGCTGTTTTGACATATTACATGTTGGACATGTAACGTACCTGGAAAAAGCTGCCAAGCTAGGTAAGCATCTGATTGTAGGTCTGAATACAGATGCCTCCGTCAAAAGGCTGAAAGGCGAAACGAGGCCTTTGGTACAGGAAGTTGATAGAGCAAGGGTAATGGCTGCTCTCGCCTGTGTTGATGCAGTGGTTTTATTCGACGAAGATACTCCTGCTGAACTAATTAAAGCAATCAAACCGGATATCCTTGTCAAAGGCGGAGATTATAAGCCGGGAGAAGTCATCGGCAGGGAAGACGCCGGTGAGGTAAAAATAATAGAATTTGAAGAAGGCTATTCAACAACTGGGATAGTAGAACGCATAGCCCAGCTTGTCAGGGAGGGAAAACTATGATTATTGTAACAGGTGGTGCTGGTTTTATCGGCAGCAATATAGTTAAGGGTTTGAACGAGAGAGGCCGTGAGGATGTCCTTATAGTTGATAATTTGACCAATATGGTTAAGTTTAAAAATATTCAAGGTTTGAAAGCCATTGATTACATGGATAAGAACGATTTCATTGCTGCTATCAAAAATGGCAAATTTGATGATGCCAATATTGAAGTAATTTTCCATGAAGGTGCCTGCTCCGATACTATGGAATACAACGGCAAATATATGATGGAAAACAACTTCGAGTATACGAAAACTTTGATGCATTTTGCCTTGAAAAAGAAAATTCAGCTGCTTTATGCGTCTTCCGCTTCTACTTACGGCAGCGGCAAGCATGGGTTCAGTGAAAAACCAGCCTGTGAAGAAGCTTTGAATGTTTATGCTTTCTCCAAACTTTTCTTTGATAACTATGCGAGACGTTATTTTGACGCTGCTGAAAGCCAGATTGTCGGCTTAAGGTATTTCAACGTTTATGGACCGCAGGAAAACCACAAAGGCAAGATGGCTTCCATGATTTTCCAGATGTTTAACCAATGGAAGGCAGAGGGCAAAGTTAAATTGTTCGAAGGTATCGACGGCTATGGCAATGGTGAACAAGTGCGTGACTTTATCTATGTCAAAGACGTTGTCAAAGTTAATTTCTTTTTCTGGGATCATCCGGAACTCAAAGGCATTTATAACTGTGGTACAGGCCACGCTCATACATTTAACACTCTTGCCAAAGGCGTGCTGAAATATTTTGGCAGCGGTGAATTGGAATATGTTCCATTCCCTGAAGTTCTTAAGGGCAAATATCAAAGCTTCACGGAAGCTGATAGCTCGAAGCTGCTTGCTGCAGGCTATGATGGCGGCTTTACAGATATTGAAGAAGCAATAGCCGAATATTGTGCGCTATTGGATAAAAATGACGGGTATTTAATCAATGAAAGATAAAGCCGTTTTTTTCGACCGCGACGGTGTTTTAAATGTTGATAAGGATTATCTGCACAGTATTGAAGAGCTGGAATGGGTAAACGGTGCCAAAGAGGCAGTAGCCTATTTGACCAACGAAGGCTATACTGTTTTTGTAGTAACTAATCAAAGCGGCATTGCTCGCGGTTATTACGAAGTAGAAGATATGGAGCGTTTACATGAGCATATGGCGGCGGAAATTATAGCAGCAGGCGGCAAAATTACCAAGTTTTATTATTGCCCTCATTTGCCAACCGGTAAGGTCGCGCAATATGCCATCGAGTGTGATTGCCGCAAACCCAAGCCAGGTCTTTTGCTGCAGGCAATGAGTGAATATCATATTTGTAAGGAAAACTCATTCTTGATTGGTGACAAAAGGCGTGACCTGGAGGCAGCTGAGGCAGCTGGTATCAGAGGTTATCTTTATGAAACCGGCAATTTGCTGGAATTCGTAAAAAAAATAATTAATAGGTAGAAGATGTATACTCTCATTTATTGAAATAAAGGATGCAACACAAGGTGGATTTGAAAAGCAAGAGGCAGTGAACAGCAATTAATAATAGGCCCCAACTATGGATATATATTTCGATAGTGAGTCAGGAAATAGAGTGATGACGGATTGGCAAACAATAGAGTGACATTATTTTTCCATAATTTACAACAAGATTTGAAAGTGTTTATTTATTTTAATGTACTATTAATGTTGTTCAGGATTACCTTCTTATTTGTTTTTTCTTCACAATTGGCAGATGCCAGTATCAAGGAAATTGAGGAAGCTCTTTGGTATGGTTTTCGCATTAGTTTGAAAACAGCTGGTATAGTTGCTTTATCTAGTGCTATCCTGGCTACTATTCCAAATCTCGTTTTTGTTACCTGGTGGGCAGAGCAAATTCGTAAAATTTGGTCTAGTATTTGTATTGTCGTTTTTACGTTCGCGTTTGTTGCACGCATTCCATATTACACTATTTTTAATTCTGGCTATAACCTGATGCTGCTAAATGGTGCTAAGGATGATTGGCATGCGATTTATGATACTGCAGTCAGTCAATATCAGCTTTGGCCGCGGCTTCTTGGTGTGGCAATTATATCTTCTATATTAATAGCTATTTTAAGAACTTTACTTATAACACGAACTTGGTTACCAAGAAATCATCGGGGTATTATTGTTTTTTCTACAGTTTTGATATTACCAGTCTTTATGCTCATCATTAGATTTGGTGGCAGCTATAGTTATGCTAATTCAATCCATTGGGAAAATGCGGCCAAAATGAATTCTAATGTTCTTAATGAAGCTATTTTGGATGATGGACAAGCTATTTATAGAGGATATAGTATGTACAAACGCTTGGAAAAAGCAACTAATGTCAATATTACTGCATCTGAGTTAAAAGAAAAGATAGCCTTACTTGGCGGGAACCCTTCAGCAGCAACGGTTGAGGAAGCTTTTACAAAAAAGGCTGAGGGACCAAGGCTCCAAAAGCAACCACAGAATGTTATTTTTATCTTGGGCGAAAACTATGCTCTATGGCCGTTTTTACCAAGTTACAAAAACCTTGGTTTGGTACAATATGGTGAGAAGTTTTTAAACTCAGACAAGTCTGCCAGCATTCAAAATTTTGTTCCAAATGCCGGTGGCACTATAGGTTCAGTTGAGGGAATGGTAACTGGTTTCCCTGAGGCTAGTCTCTATACAAATTATCAGGAGGAAACCTACAAAACAACTTATGCAAGCGGCATTGGCAATGTAATGAAGAAGCTGGGCTACAAAACATGTTTCTGGTACGGTGGTTTTGGCTCATGGCAGAATATTAAGAAGTTTTCTCTGTCACAAGGTTTTGACGAGTATCATGGAGCAGACGAGTTTGAAGTTGCTGGCGGTAACTCTTGGGGAGTTACCGACGGAGAATTGTTCGCCGAAATATCGAATTATATGAAGAAAAATCATAATGAGAAAACATTCCATTTTATTCTAACTACCAGCAATCATCCACCCTTTACCATTGATGTTGATAGTTTGGGTTTTAAGCGGCAAGATATAGAAAATAAATTGCCTAATACTATCGACAAAAAAAAGTCAACCTTGGATCAGCTTGGACATATATGGTATGCGGATCAGATGATGGGAAAATTTGTTGAAAATACGGAACAAGCTTATCCTGATACGCTTTTTGTTCTTACTGGTGACCATGCGGAACGTTTCTCTTTTGCAAAAGAAGAATCAAATCAAGCTAATTTTGCTGTTCCTTGCATATTTTATGGAACTGGTGTAGAAAAGAGCTGGTTTGATAAGAATATTGCTGGCAGTCACATGCAAATAATACCGACTTTGGTTGAAATGCTTGCACCAACAGGATTTCAGTATGTAAGCTTCCTGCCAAGTTTTTATGATAAAAATGCAATTTATGGTTTTAATAGTCGATTGTGGACTTTTGATGGCAAATTAGGTATGCTGCAGAATTTGGATCAAACTTATTTGCAGCAAACACAAATCGAATATTTTAGCAGTGTTCCAGATGCAGCCAAACTTGTAGGAGCATGGAGAGTAAAAAAAGGTAATAATATTAATTAAGCATAGCTGTTTCACAGTTGCTTGAACTTAAGAGGTTTTTATGGACTACAAAAACATCCTTATTATTAAGATGAGTTCTTTGGGTGACGTAATACATACGTTGCCCTTTTCTGCTGCTTTACGGAGACTCTATCCTAAGGCACGGATCTCTTGGCTTGTACATCCGCAATTCAGTGGTTTTTTGCCTGATCCTCCGACTATTGATAAGATAATTTATTTTGATAAAGTAGCTTTTAATAAAATGGGCTTCTTACAAAAAGTTAGTTTTCTTCGGAAGTTCAGGCAAGAATTGCATGCAGAAAAATTTGACTTGGTTATTGATATGCAGGGTTTATTTAAAAGTGCTGTTATTGCTGCGCTTACGGGCTGCCCAAACCGTATCGGCTACTGCGAGATGCGCGAAGGCAGCGGTCTTGTAAGCAAAGCTATCTGCGGCTTACACTCTGAAGACCACGTTATTGAACGTTATCTCGATGTTGTGCGCTACTTGGGCGCTGATGTCAAAGATATAGATTTTCCTCTGCCTGATTTGGCGAGAGAAGAACAAAGTGTAAAGGAAAAACTAACCAATAAAGGGTTAAGTGAGCAGAAATATGTGGTGTTTGTACCTGGTGCACGCTGGGAAACCAAAGAATGGCCCCCCGAACACTATGCTGCGCTGGCGGATAAAATAACGCAGGATGGTACTTTTGTTGTTTTAGCAGGTGGGCCTGATGAAAAAGGCAAATCTGCATTGATTGAGGCTGCAGCAGAAACTGATAGAATTATTGATTTGACCGGGCAAACTTCACTAAGAGAATTAGCGGCATTGATCAAAGGCTGTAAAGTATTCATTAGTGGTGATACAGGACCGCTGCATTTTGCGGCTGCGCTTAAAAAGCCTTTAGTAGCAATGTATGGACCGACTAAGGCTGATCGTACTGGCCCTTATGGCAGTGATAAGGCAACTGTGCTGATTACGCCGGCAGCTTGTGCAGGATGCCTGAAAAAACGCTGCAGTGATTGGCATTGCATGGGGGATATTACGCCAGAGATGGTTTATAAAGAATACTTAAAAAAGTTGGAGTAGAAAAATGCTGGAATTAAATAAAAAGCGTATTATAGTAACATTTTTGATGCATCTTGGTGACTTAACGTTGACCACGCCATTTCTGCATGTGTTGCGTAAGGCGGCGCCGGATGCACATATTACCTATTTGGTCGATGAAAAATTAAAAGATGTTGTCTTGCATAATCCCAACATTAACGAAGTTCTGACAATCGACAAAAAAGGTAAAGACAATAGCATTAATGCTCTCTGCAAGGCAGCGGATATAATTAGCGAGAAAAAGTTTGATGTTTTAATCAACCTGCATCCCAATGAACGCTGTTCTTTTATTGATTTTTGGGCCAAGGTACCGACAAAAGTTGGCTTTAGCCACTTTTTATTTCGCCCATTTTTGACAAAAGTTACGCGGTTGAATAGAAAAATGCACGCAGCTGATATGTATATCGATGTTTTAGCGCAGTTAGGTGTGAAAGACTTAAGCAATAATGGACTTGAGATTTTTCCAGGTGATGATGATAAAATAACAGCTAATGATTTTTGGCAAGAGCAGCATATTGCTGCTGACTATAAATTAATTGGGTTTAATATTGGCAGCGCCGTCAAGACTAAACGCTGGGCACCGGAACGTTTTGCCCAAGTTGCTGATGCATTAGCTGCCAAAGGCTATAAAACAGTATTCTTTGGCGGCAGCATGGACGAAGAAATGGTTAAAGAAGCAACAGCGCTTATGACAACAAAGCCGATTATTGCGACTGGTCGTTTTACAATCGGACAGCTTGCCGCAGCAATGCAGCGCTGCAGTTTGATTATAACCAACGATAGCGGACCGATGCACGTGGCAATCAGCCAAAAGGTACCTATTGTAGCTTTATATGGCCCTTCTCATGTCGAACTTTATGGTCCCTATACCAGGAAAGCAACAGTTGTTACTGCTATACCGCCTTGCACAGGCTGTGCGAAGGCGATGCGGCACAAATGCGATGATATGCAATGCATGACAAGGCTTACCGTCGAGCAGGTTTTGGAAGCAGCAGAAAAGTGGCTGAAGGAATAGCGCACAGTTGTCATCCCGGACACCCCTCCTGTCATCCTGAGCGAAGCGAAGGATCTCGGAGTTCGCATTTTAAAAAATTGACATAGCAATATGAGAAAGAAGACGATCACGATTGGACATAGATAAAGATTATTTCGCAGAAGATAATTTCGTTAAGAAAACGATTGATATAGAAGCAAAAGATCAGCGTGCCGACCATGACAAAATGCATATATGCTTTAACGTCGACAAGCATTATTTTGACCAGCTTGGCGTTATGGCTACTTCTGTTTTGGAAACCAACCGTGATTTAGACCTGGAATTCCACGTTTTTATCAATGAGATTGCCGAGGATGATCTGGCAAAAGTACATCAGCTTGTCGAAAAATACGGACAGGCATTTCATATTTATCTCATGAACATGGCACCTTTCAGCAAATTTCACCTATTGCATGAAAGATATAGCCACGTTGGTTATTTTAGGCTTTATATGCCCAAACTATTGAAAAAATATACTGACCGCTTTCTTTACATCGACGCGGATATGGTTTGCTTAGGGAGTTTAAGACCATTTCTGGCAATTGATTTTCAAGGTACACCGTTTGCAGCTGTCAGCGATGTTGCGGACGCTGTAAAAACCCGCTTGGAATTTCTTAAACTTAAAAACGGCAAATACTTCAATGCAGGCATGATGTGGGTCAACGTTGAAGAATGGGAAAAACAGAAAATTACCGAAAGGTGCTTCGAGTACACAGGCAAAGATCCCAAAATGTTCATGGGCCACGATCAGGATGTTTTGAATCTGGCTTTAGACGGTAATTTTGTCCTGCTGCCGAATAAATTCAATTTCCTTGGCGGCATGGGGTCCAGAGGACCGGAAGATACTATTTTCTACCATTTCTTTGGCCGCACCAAACCATGGGAAATATGCCTGAATGAGTTTGATGAATTGTGGTGGCAGGCAAATGACATATCCCTGTGGCGGCACGCAAGGATCAAGTATCCGCCGCTTAAGCCAAAGTACTACCACGATTATAAGTATGCCGGCAAATATTATAGCAAGAAAAAAGAGCATTTAAAGGCATGGAAATGTTATCTGATTTATTCCTATTTAAAAATGCGATACAAACTATAAACAAGCATTGCTTGAGAAGATGAAGGGACATTTACCATGGCTAAGCTTGCTATTGTTGTTTTGACAAAAAATGAAGAAAAGAACATAAAAGCGGTAATCGCTAACGCCATGCAGTGCACGGAGGAAGTGATTGTCCTGGATTCCGGCAGTACTGATAAGACTCTGGAAATCGCGGCGCAAGAAGGGGCAAAGATTCTTTTCCGTGCCTGGACCAATGATTTCGCGGCACAAAGGAATTTTGTCCTGGATAAGACTGAAGCTGACTGGCTTCTTTATCTTGATGCCGATGAAAGGCTTAATGACGAATTGATTAACGCGATCAAGTCTGTTACAACCAGCAAAAACATTGACAAGCAATATATCATCAAGCGCCGCTCTCATGCTTTTGGACAAAAATTTCAACATGGTGTTTTGCGTCCCGATTGTGTCGCACGCCTGTTTCCACGTGATAAGGTTTTTTGGGACAGCAAGGTTCACGAAAAGGCAATCTGTTCTTTAAAAGCAGAAGCATTGCCGGGTTACATTGAGCATTATACCTACGAAAGCTGGCAGCAGTATTTTGGTAAATTCAACCAATACACGAGCCTTTGGGCCGAAGAAGCCTATAAGAAAGGCAAACGTACTACCTTGCCGGGGGCGTTTGCGCATGCGGGTTATGCATTTATCCAGATGACTTTTTTCAAGCTGGGCATTCTTGACGGTTGGCTTGGCTTAGCTTTATGCTGCAATCATTTCAGCTATACCTTGACGAAGTATCTGAAGCTTAGGGAAATCCAGGAGAAGGACAAAGAATAATGAGGATTTTAATCAATCATCTTAAAAACGTTGGGGATGTCTTACTGGCAACCACTGCCATAAAATTGGTCAGAGATGCCTATCCGGATGCCTGGATAACACTGATGACTGTCCCGCATGTCGCGCCTTTTTTTGAAAACCACCCGCTGGTAGATGAAATTCTTCCCTTTACATATAAGTCAAAGGATGGTTCACTTTCTTCCATGCTGCAGATGGTCAAAGAGGTCAAAAAAAGAAACTTTGACGTTAATATTTCGTTGGAAAGCCGCTTGCGGCCATTACTGGTCGCCTTTTTGGCAGGTATCCCGGTAAGGATTGCCGGTGATGGTATGGATCGCTACGGCAAGAAAAAAGAATGGTATCGGTTATTTTTTACCAAGCTTTATCCGATTACAACGCAAGAAAAAGAGCACCAGAGTGAAACCTTCATGAAAGTCGTACGACCCTATCTCAATTTGCCTGCAAGCATTACCGCTGCGCCAAGTTTGCCGCCGGCAAGTGCTGAAAGCATAAGCCGCATGCAGGAACTGCTGCAAGTCCAGCAAGAAACAAACGCTAAGAAAAAGATTTTGTTCTGCGTCCGCGGTACGCATCCGGAGAAAAACTGGCCTGTTAAGTATTTTGCAGAAGTTATTGATACGGTTGTCCAAAGGTATAACGCAGATTGCTATATAATCGGCGCACCTGGTGATGCGGATTATGCACAAGGCGTTATGAAAGAATGCAAGACTGCCGTTCATAATCTTTGCGGTAAGACGCGACCGGCGGATTTAACAGCTCTTTTTGACATTGCTGATTTATTGGTATCAGTCGATACTGGCACCGCGCATATGGCAGCGACGACAACTATTCCTATTGTTTCGATATTCCTGTGTACGAACCCGGTTCAGTGGCATCCGCTGAGTGACAAGGCAAAAGTGCTATGCTATGAATTTGCTTTTGGTAGATTTGGCCTCAGAGCGACGCCTGATTTTATTACTCATAAGGAAATCCTGCCTGTGCATGTGCTGCAAGCAATTGAAGAACAGCTGGCTGGCAATAGAAACAAAAACGATTAAAATAAGGCTGCGGCGACCAGTTCACTGCAGCCTTTTTCTCAAATCAGGAAGTTTTATTTTATGACAAAGGTGGCATCATGATTTGCGTATAGCGATTTTAGAAAGTATCAGCATGCCGGCGGGACATGAGGTCGAATTTGACCGTCTTCTGATTGACGAGCTCAAAAGAGAAGGACATGATCCGCGCTTTTTTGTACCTCAGAAGTTTCCTTTCAAAATTGATTACGGCGTACCAGTTGATTATTTAAGCGGCGGCGAGGTAATTACTTATGCCGGCGCAGGGAAGCTTAAAAAGATCTGGCTTTCTGTCATGCGTGAAGAACGCAGGCTTAGCTGGTTCAACTCAGCCTTTGACAAAGCACTGAGCGGTTTATGCGAGGCTATCATCATACCTACCGCTACCTATCGTTATCTGAGAACAGTTTTAAAAAGCAAGCTGAAAGATTCGCCGGTACCGGTTTATTTTGTTTTTCATGGTATCAACCCTGGCGAACAACCCAAATTTGAAAAGTATGCACGCAAGTGCCTGCCGTATAAGAATATTCATCTGCGTGTCATTACCTTACGTAATGACTTCACGCACAGCAATCTGACTAACCTTCATCTGATTAATCCACCCGTATTTAAGCCTCTTTCTTTAGAAGTTGTTAAAAGTTTAGCAGCAAAATATCCGATTAAGATTGGGTTCTTTGGCCAATTCCGCAAGGAGAAGAACCTGGAGTTCTTTTTGGATGCTTTTGTCAAAGCAGATTTTACAAAACCTGTGGAGCTGATAGTGCAGGGAGCAACGGCAAAACCAGAAGACGGCGAAGCCTTCGAACAGCTTAAAACTGCTTACAGCCGTTTTAAAAGCATAACTTTTTGGCACAAAAATCTGTTGGGCATAGAGTGGGAAAAAGCCCTGCTTGGGGTCGATGTCGTGATTTTGCCCTATGCAGCTGAGCGTTATCGCTATCATTGGAGCGCGATGTTGTTTACAGCAATCGGTTTCTATAAGCCGGTACTCATATCCCCGGAAATAAACCCCGAAGTGCTTGCGGAATACAAGATAGGTTCTGCTGTGCAGGTTGAGAACGCAGATGTTTTTGCCTCACAGTTGAAAGAATTCGTTGATTCCTATGATGCAAATATAGCGACTTATAACGAAGAACTCTTGCGCGCCAATGAAGCATTCAGTCATGAAGCCTTGATCAGAAACATATTAAAAATATAACGGGAGAATAGTATATGGTCATGAAAAAAATAGTGGTCAGCAGATTAGATAACATTGGTGATGTAGTAATGACAACGCCGATATTATACCAACTGAAAAAGAGATTTCCCGAGGCAAAGCTTATTTGTGTAGTACGTACTATTGCTGCACCCGCAGTTGCCAGGCTGCCGTTTATTGACGAGGTCATTGCTCTTCCCGATAAGAAAACACTGGGTGAACAAATAAATCTGATTAAAAAGATGTGGCACGCTGATCTTGCTTATCTGGTTGATTATACTCACCGCATAGCGCTGCTTGCTTATCTGGCACGAGTCAGGAAGAGTATCGGCGTTGCCCACAAGCGGGCTAATTTGCTGACGCAGCCGATAGAATGGAATAAAGAGATGGATTATACCTATGATCCTGTGATGTTTGCCGAATTGTTAAAGGAAAATACCGGCATCGATGTCATGCAGGAAGAAAATTGGAATACCTTCCATTATTCAGAAGCCAATGCGCAGGAAAAACAAAAGATGGAACAACTTTTTGCCGCCCATAATATCGATATGGCAAAGCCTTATATCGTTTTTTCCATGTATACCTCTCATATCTCCAAAAATTGGCCGGAAGCATATTGGCAGGAACTTTGGCAAAGAATTGGCGAAAACTACGATATACCGGTGATACTTACCGGTGATAATTCTAAAAATATTCAATTTGGCAGCAATGTTACCGATCTTTCCGGTCAGACAGATCTTTACGAATTGGGGTATGTCATTCAGCGCTCTGCCCTCGTCGTTAATGGCTGCAGTGCACCAATGCATATAGCGCGTGCTTTCAAAGTTCCGACAATCGGACTCTACGGGTCGACGCCGGTTTCAAAGGGCGCACCGCCTGAGAATATCGCCTCTTTTGCGACGCCGGCATCTTGTGCTCCCTGCAACGGCGATTATTCGAGTCCATGTGAAAACCCCTTTTGTATGCAGCTGATAAAAGTCGACGAAGTGTATCAAGTAGTCGCGAACTTTTTGGATGAATTGGCTACCTCGTCCTGAAGGCTTCAAAATGACAGAGATAGGGCAACGAGAATAAAAAAAGTGTCAAGGATGAACTTAACGTTTATCCTTGACACATATTTATAAAAAGCTTACTTAGAAATTGCCGCATTCAAATAACGCTGCTTTACCTTCGTAATGCAATATCTGCCATACCAGTGCAGCATTTCTCCGGTTTTGCCGGCTCTTTTCATCGCTTTAGCCATTAGTTTCATTTCCTGATAGGTACGAGGGGAAACAGGAGGAACTTCCGACCATAAGGAATCCTTAATATATTTTTGATAACAAGTTCCTAAAGGATAATCGTACCAGATATACCAGGGTTTTGGTCTTGCCGCATAATGTATGATTGCCAGATTTTCTGCTAAAATATTCTTGGTACTTTGTTCTTTGGCATAAAGATAATTATATTTCTTGTCCAGGAACAATACCTTATTTTCCAATAAAACATTTAAAGCATCTTGATCCGGAAAGTCATATAAGCTTGACTTTTCATCTAACAGAGCCATGGCTTTATCGGCAATATTGTTATCATGCCATTTATTAATGTCGATGAGCATGACGCCTGAATTAAAATAAGCATTTCCCTGCAGATTAATTTTCTTACGATATCTGGCAAAAGACAGCCTGTTCTTTTCCCTGATATTGATGGGATCCATTACAGCTGCAATTATTTTATCATCAAGGTTACAATTAAAAAGATCTGTTAAAGAATTTAAGCAAACAGTATCAGCATCTATGTACAAGACCCTGCTTGCCTTTCCGTAAAGCTTTTTGCCCATTATGAAACGATAATAGATGGCGGCTGGCCAATCAAGAGAAGTTTTGAGATTCTTAAAAATAGAGACATCAATATAATATATATTGATGAGAATATCATGCTGTTCGCTTAATTTTTTTAGCTTGAGAACATCATCAGAACAAAGACTATCAGTGAAAATATGAAAAGTAATATGTTTTTGCTGATGGTTTGCAATGAAAGAAGTCATTGATACACCCATAGGAAAGGCAAAAAATGCGTCGATGCCAAACGCTACATGCAGCGACTGCGACGAAGGCTGTTCATTTCCGAATACTTCTATTTTTAAGACTGCGTTGTCAAGAAGGGACATTATGGTTCCTCCGTAATTGTTTGATAAATAAATACCTAATAAAATATAGCATATGTTTATTTGTGTTATCAAGAAATTATGGAATTATTGCAAATCAGATGTGCCATTGATTATTAAATTATGTTAAAGAAGGTGCTTATATTGGCTGATAAGGCGTATTTTGAAAAGGAAAATTTTGTCAAAGAAGATATTTTTATAGGTGCGGAAGATAAACCCGCTAACGCTCATGATGCTTTTCATATTTGCTTTAATATCGATAAAAAGTACTTTCGCCAAATGGGCGTCATGGTCACTTCTATTCTTAAAAATAATAAAGATAAAAACTTTGTTTTTCATACATTTATTGATGAGTATCCTTCAGAAGAAACAGCAAGGATGCAAAAACTGGCGCAGGAATTCAAGCAGGAGTTTTGGTTTCATGTGCTCGACACAGATAAGTTCTCTGACTTTCCTAATGTAAGGGATGAGATGTCTTATGTGGCTTATTTCCGGATTTATATGCCAAAGGTAATGAAGAATTTTACTGGCAGGTATCTCTATACTGACGTTGATATGCTTTGCCTCGGCAGTTTTGATTACTTTGAGAAGCTTGATTTCAAAAACCACACTGTCGCCGTTGTTGAAGATTTGCCGCAGACTGCTGGACCGCAGCTTAAAATTTTGAAGATGAAAAACAACCGGTATTTTAATTCCGGTATGATGTATGTCAATATTGAGGAATGGGAAAAAAGAGCGATAACGGAAAAATGCTTTACAACACTTTGGCAGGCCAAGGAACCTTTTTTCTATCTTGACCAGGATGTTCTTAATCTGGCAATTGATGGGGATGTTGTGTTCTTGCCTTCAAGATACAATTATTTGCCTGATATCAGCAGGGAACTTTGGGAAACGGAAGGCAACGAGCCGGCAGGCCTGGTTATTTATCACTTTATCGGCGGCAGAAAACCATGGGATTTTTGCCTTGGCGCCTATGATAGATTATGGCGTTCATATTGCGCACAATCGTTGTGGGACTGTCCCGTGGATCCTATTTTGGCCCGCGAGCCAAAAAACTACCAAAAATACCGGCACGCCGCCAAGTACTTTTTTCATAAGGGCAATTTCTATGAGGCTGCTAAATGCCTCTGGCTCTATGCAAGCTTAAAAATCAAGAAATACAGCAATTAATGATACCTTCTCCAACAAGGGCATAACCAGTCAAAATAGACTTGTTATGCCCTTGTTTACTTAATTCGGTAGAAAAATGACAGAAATGGTAAGAACAAACATAACTGATTTCTTTGATGGTAAACTTAAAAAGGAATTTTATGCCATTTAATGTTTAAGAACAGGAGATCAGTCTGTTATGTACGAATATCTGGGCGTAGCTATTTTATTTATGTTACTTATTGGAACATTATATTTTTTATTGACTGATATTTATACCAAAAGATGGGTGCATTGGCGTTATATTTTCTATAATTTGCCTTTATTTTCTATTGCCGTTGCTTATTTCCCGAACAAGCTAACGAGCCTTATTTTGTATGGAACATTACTGGCGGCTGGTACTTCTGCCATGCCGCTTTTACTGAAGTTTGCCAGAAAGAACAGGATTTTTGGAGATTATGTTTTAAAAGAAATAGCTTTTGGTTTCAGCTTTTGCACTGTTATGATTTTTTTGCAGGTTCTTACCAATTGGCTTAGCCTGGGATTGGCGGCAGTAATTCTTGTTACTCTGCTGCAGTTTGCATATCTGTTGGTGGGTATCATATATTTGTTGTATTATGGCATAGATGGAGACCTGCTCAGTTCGACAAGCCTGGTTGTTCTTTACCAGACTAATAAAAAAGAGGCTATAAGCTTTGTTAAAAATGCCTATTCCGTGCCGCAGTATTGCCTCATCATCCTCGGGCTCATTTTTTTAGTCATCGCTTTATTTGCTGTTAACGCTTCTTTATTAATAAAAGCGCCTGTGACTATGATGGATAAAGCCGTCCTCATAGCGGCAACGTTTTTGTCAGTGTTTAATACCTGGTCAACTTTTAAAGGCTCTTGCCTATGGAACATGATCAGTGAAAGCACAGTATATTTAAAAGCACTCAAATATTGGCAGCTGCACAAAAAGGATGACAATTGCAGTGCTGCGCTGAAGCCGCAGACAAAGCAAAATAACAATGTATTTGTTGTGGTCATAGGCGAATCGCAGACAAAAGACCATCTTGGTGCTTACGGGTATCAGAGGGAAACGACGCCATGGCTTTCGGAAATGAGCAAAAGAGAAGATTTCCTGCTATTTCAGAATGCATATTCCTGTCACGTTCTGACCATGTATGTTTTGGCAAAAGCATTAACAGAAAGCAGTCAGTATAATAATAAAAGATTTGCTGATTCCGTTTCTTTGCTTGAAGTAGCTAAAAAAGCAGGGTTTAAAACTTTTTTTCTCAGTAATCACGAAAAACATACAACCTTTGCTAATCCGGTAGCCCTTATAGCTGATGAAGCAGACTCTTCAATCCTTACCAGTGATGGCAATCAGGCTATCAATACCTATGACGAGGAGCTTTTGCCTCAATTTGCCGGCTTTAAAGATGAGCCAGGCAACAAATTGTTCATCATTCATTTAAAAGGCAGCCATTTTGAATACAAAGACCGCTATCCGGAAGGGTTTAATGTTTTTGATGGTTGTCAGGATATCTACACCGAAGATGCGAAGCGTCCTGAAAAACTTTGTCAGTATGACAACAGCATTTTTTACACAGACTACATTTTATCAAAAATATATGAAATTGCTACCAAAACCTATCAAGCTGATGGCATAGTTTATTTCTCTGACCATGGTGATGCAGTAAAACGAGATCAAAAACATACCCCAGGTATGTTTGGTTTTGATATGACAAGGGTTCCTTTCTGGATATATTTGGGATCAGACTACAGGGCGCGTCATCCACAGATTACTAATCGTCTTAAGGAAAAGCTCAGCAGCTGTTTTACCAATGATATGATTTATGATACGATACTTGGTATAATGAACATTGAAACCGATAGATACGACGCCTGTCAGGATTTGTCATCAGCTGAATATGCTTTCAAAAGAGAAGACTTATTGACCATGAATGGCACAGTGCGGATAGTGGAAGATAATGGCGAGATGCAGAAATATCAAAATAAACAGGAAATTTTTGCATAATGCATTTTCAAAGTAAAGGGGAAACAATGCTACGCGAATTTAGTTTTGACAGCAGTACTCTGAAAGACGCATGGGAAAATCTGTATGGAGCTAATTCATGGCTGCTTCCTTACTCTTCCAGAAGATATAGCGAACTCTTCAACAAGTATTATTGGGCGCGGGGAAGACGGCTTCTTTTCAAAAGAACCTTTTTGGGCTTTTATGATGAAGCAGGGCAGCTTATCATGATTGTCCCGCTTTGCATCAAAGACAAAGAGATTTATATTTTCGGCGATCTTGCCAACGAAGAAATTCTGGATTTTATTTATAACGAAGAAATCAACCCCGAGTATTTTGGCAAGCTTCTGCAGGAATTGCAAGGTAAGTTTAAAGGCTACAGGCTTATTTTAAACAGGCTTGCGCCAGATTCTTTATTGCACCAGTGGCTGCAAAAGAACAATTACCAAAGTGTCCGTCTGAAAAGCTGTGCTAAGCTGCAGCTGCCAGCTTCTTATAATGAGTATTTGAAGACTTTGTCAAATAAGACAAGATACAATGTGAAGCATTCGGTTCAACTAATTACCAATCTCCCTGATCAGTATAAGCTGGAATTTCTGCGAGGACCAATCAGCCGTAAAATCAGGACTGAGTGTTTTAAGCTTTATGAACAAAGAGAAGCAGAACGCGAAGGCAAAAAAAGATCGTTTTGGAACCGATACAGAAGAAAAGAGCTTAATGCCCTTACTGACGCCTGTACGCAGGAAAGCGATTCTTTAAATGTTCTTCTATATATAGGTGATGAACTGGTGGCTTTTTCCTCCAATTTTTTTGATTTGCAGGAAAAGAGGCTTATCTGCAGAAAAACCGCTATTGCTAGCAGTTATGGCAAATGCTCACCGGGAATTTTTCTGCATACACAAACAATAAAATGGCTTATCGAAGAAACAGAGGCTGAATGTATGGATTTTGCAGGTGGTCATGAAGCATACAAATATTGGCTTGGCTGTGAAGAGTATTTTTGCTATTCCTATGAAATAGCGCTTTAGAATTAAACAGTAAGAATAAAATAGAGGAGCAAAAGCGAGCATGACTTTTCAATCTTTGGATAAAGAGAAAAATGCTGACAAACCAATAATATCAATAATAATACCCATTTATAAAGTAGAGCCATACATTGAAAAGTGCCTGTGCTCGATTAAAGAACAGACACTTGCCAATTTTGAGGCTATTTTAGTAGATGATGGTTCACCCGACAACTGCGGCAAGATCTGTGATGAATTTGCTGCCGATGATACAAGATTTCGCGTAATCCATCAAAAGAACGGCGGCATTTCTAATGCACGCAATAACGGCCTTGCCATTGCGCGAGGAAAATATCTCGGTTTTGTTGACCCGGATGATTATATTGCACCGGATATGTATGAAAAATTATATAAGGAAATAGTAAGAACAGAGGTTGATATTGTTGTATGTGACCACTATCGGCTGGAGCAAGACGGATTAATCCCAAGACACAGTTTTGAACACGACCGGACTTTCACCACGCAGGAAGCTATGAGGCTTGTTGCAAGTGATAAAATAACGTCTTATGTCTGGTGCAAGCTTTATAAACGCGAACTTTTCGATCAAGTCAAATTTCTCGAAGGCTATGACTTTGAGGATTTGAATATTCTGCACGAACTTATTCATTCTTCTACCAGAGTCGCTTATATTCATGATTGCTTATATTATTATTTCATTAATCCAGCAGGAGTAATTTCGACGCTGACAGTGCAAAAGGAATACGACCACTTCATGGCTTGGCATCGACGCAGAAGTTTTTTGAAAAAGTTCTATCCGGATTTGGCCGACTATACTTATGAGCTTTTCACATACTGCGGTACTCGTTCCTATTGGCTTAGCCGCTATTGCCGCGATAAGAAAGCAGCTCAGGATGTAAGGACTATGTTAAAATCAGAAGCGGTAAAGATTATAAAATCTCCTTTAGTAAGAATAAAAAATAAAATGAGATTGTTAGAGGTTCTTTTAAATATAAACTTATATAGGTTTTATATTCCGAAAGCGATTAGAAATGGCATTGAAAGCATTGTCGATAAGTAGCTTCAGGCATAAAAACTCTAACATTGAAAAAACGGAAAACGGGGCGAATAAAGTTGAAAAGAATCCTAGTAACAGGAGGAGCGGGTTTTATCGGCTCCAATCTTTGCAAAACGTTATTGCAAGCAAATTCTGCGCATGAAGTCATTTGCTTAGATAATTTTTTCACAGGCAGCAAACAAAATATTGAAAAATTGCTCAATAATGAAAAATTCACTTTATTGGAGCATGATATCATCGAGCCTTTACCAGCAGATTTTAAGGTGGATGAGATTTATAATCTTGCTTGTCCCGCAAGTCCTCTGTATTATCAGAAAGACCCTGTCTATACGACGAAAACCAGTGTTTTTGGCATCATCAACATGCTGGAATTGGCTAAACGCTGCGATGCAAAGCTGTTGCAGGCAAGCACAAGCGAAGTATACGGGGAACCGGAAGTTCATCCGCAGATGGAGAATTACCGCGGTAATGTGAACCCGATTGGCATTCGCTCATGTTATGATGAAGGTAAACGTTGTGCAGAGTCGCTGCTGTTTGATTATCATCGACTGTACGGACTAAAAATAAAGGTTATCCGCATTTTTAATACCTACGGCCCGCACATGGCACCATGCGACGGTCGCGTTATTTCCAACTTCATAATGCAAGCGCTGCAGGGCAAAGATATCACTATTTATGGTGATGGTTCCCAGACAAGGAGTTTCTGCTACGTCGATGACTTGCTTAACGGCATGCTGAAAATGATGGCTTCGGATGATGCCTTCATTGGGCCGGTCAACTTGGGTAATCCCGAAGAGATTTCCATGCTTGAATTAGCGGATAAGGTCATTAAGATATCTGATAGTCCTTCCCAATTGATTTTCGCAGACTTGCCTCTTGATGATCCGGCACGAAGAAGGCCGGTAATAGAGCTTGCCCAAAAGAAGATCAAATGGGAGCCAACGATAATGCTCGAAGAAGGTTTGAGGAGAACAATTTCATATTTCAGAAGCCTGAAAGTGTGATTACCTCAAGATTCCTCGTCCTGAAGTCCTCGGAATGACAAAAACGGGAGAACTCCTGCGAAACGACAAAAACGGCCAAAGGGGACAGTCCCCTTTGGCCGTTCGAGCGTCCCCATTTGTCATCCTGAGCGAAGCGAAGGATCTTGGGTTTCCACCTCGCCGCCGATGTCAGATGTTACAGGTCTTTTATTCTTTTTGCCGGATTACCGGCATATAGTCCATTAGGCAGGCAATCTTTATTAACGACCGAACCTGCACCGACGATGCAGCCGGCGCCAATAGTGACGCCAGGCAAAATAATGGAACCGGCGCCTATCCAGGACCCGTCTTCGACAGTTATCGGACGAGGTGTGCCTTTACCGGCTCGACGCTTTTCGTTGCCGATTACATGCGTGTTTGTTACGAAAATAACGTTGAAAGCAACGTCACAATTTGCACCGATTTTTACGGCGGCATTATTGTCAAAAACGCAGCCTCTTTGAATCCAGGTGCCATCACCGACTTCCAACCTGGCGCTCACGAAGTCGCAACCGGGGGCAATCCAGGCATTGCCGATTTTCATGCCATAAAGACGGTATAGCATTCTTCTTAGTGTTTTGTTTACTAATATGGATGCAGCCATACCGTTGATTAATATATCTCTGGCAGGACGCCTCAAGGCTTTTTTTAGTTGTTTGAAAAGCATAAATTCTCCCCACTAACGCAAAATATAAACAACCATACTTAATTTATATATAAGCATAGTTGTTTACTTTAAATTATTGTATCATGACAAAAGTTACAGCACAATCTTTTACTAAAACTAAAACAGATTAGTGCAGGCCGCGACTTTTGTTCCACGGCAAAACGAGATTCCTCGTCCTTAAGTCCTCGGAATGACAAAACTGTAATGTCATCCTGAGCGAAGAGAAGGATCTCTGGGTTGGCAAAAACGAGATTCCTCGTCCTGATGTCCTCGGAATGACAAAACTGTAATGTCATCCTGAGCGAAGAGAAGGATCTCTGGGTTGGCAAAAACGAGATTCCTCGTCCTTAAGTCCTCGGAATGACAAAACTGTAATGTCATCCTGAGCGAAGCGAAGGATCTCGGGGTTGGTAAAAAGACGAGATTCCTCGTCCTTAAGTCCTCGGAATGACAAAACTGGAATGTCATCCTGAGCGAAGCGAAGGATCTCGGGGTTGGCAAAAACGAGATTCCTCGTCCTTAAGTCCTCGGAATGACAAAACTGTAATGTCATCCTGAGCGAAGAGAAGAATCTCGGGGTTGGTAAAAAGACGAGATTCCTCGTCCTGATGTCCTCGGAATGACAAAACTGGAATGTCATCCTGAGCGAAGCGAAGGATCTCTGGGTTGGCAAAAACGAGATTCCTCGTCCTGATGTCCTCGGAATGACAAAACTGTAATGTCATCCTGAGCGAAGAGAAGGATCTCTGGGTTGGCAAAAACGAGATTCCTCGTCCTGATGTCCTCGGAATGACAAAACTGTAATGTCATCCTGAGCGAAGAGAAGGATCTCTGGGTTGGCAAAACGAGATTCCTCGTCCTGACCTCCTCGGAATGACAAAACTGTAATGTCATCCTGAGCGAAGCGAAGGATCTCTGGGTTGGCAAAAACGAGATTCCTCGTCCTGATGTCCTCGGAATGACAAAACTGGAATGTCATCCTGAGCGAAGAGAAGGATCTCGGGGTTGGTAAAAAGACGAAATTCCTCGTCCTGACCTCCTCGGAATGACAAAGAAACAACGTTAAATAGGGGATGACTTATGAATTTGCGCAAATTAACCAAAAGAGAAGGCAAATTAATTAAATTTATTCGCTTGGCAAAGAAGCTGCAGGCCAATTCTTACCAACACATATTGCAAAGTGCGTTAAGGCAGGAAGGCTGCCAAGTCGTTTTTTTCAGCACAAAGCTGCAGGATGATTATTTGCAGATAGCAAAAAGATTCTCCAAAAAAACTTTTTATCTATGCCTGCCAGATGAACTTACAGAGTCGGCATCACTACCTGCAAACATGCCTGTATTGAAATTGTCTGCACTAAAAAACTTGACGTCAGAAGATAAGGTGCTGATTCTAACCAGACATGAAGCGCTGCCCTTGAAATTTTGGGATTACTTTCGCAAGCTTGGCATCAGAAATATCCTGCTTTACGGCAAAAAGAAAGAATACAGGCGGGTGACACGTTCGCTGCTGCTGCATTCAAGAGCAATATATGCTGTTTATAATTCCTTGGATCCACTGTCACAAAATTATTATGCCTCGGTAATGTGCGGCAGACTGGCCGGTGATATTCGAAAAATTAAATTTGCTCAAGACAAACAGTATTTTCTTGATGGTTTTATGCCCGAGAAAGGTGACGTGGTTATAGATGGCGGCGCCTATGACGGCATGACGGCAAAGGATTTTTGCGATGCAGGCTGCAAAGTGTATTCCTTTGAAATGGATCAGTCAAACTATCAAAAGTCTATTGCCTTAGCACTGCAAAATAATTTTGTCCTGGAAAACATGGGTCTTGGGCTGAAAAAAATTGAATTGAAATATTCTTCGAGAGGCGCAGGCAGCTGTATAGAAAAAAAGGGCAGCGGCATAGCCCATATTATAGACATCGATACTTATGCACATGAAAAAGGTTTGGCAAGGATTGATTTTATCAAGATGGATATTGAAGGCTCCGAAATGGCTGCCTTGCAAGGAGCTGCTGATACCATACGCAGGTACAAGCCCAAGCTGGCAATCTGTCTTTACCATAAGTTGAGTGACATGTGGGAAATACCAAAATATTTAAAACAACTCAGACCGGATTACCAATTTGCTTTCAGGCACTATCCTATTGATGGCGGTCAGGAATATCTGTGGAATGAGCAGGCAAGAGAGTTGCTTGCAGCCTATGAACTGGATTACATGTGTGAATCTATTTGGGAATCTGTATTGTATTGCAGATAACCCAGGCAAATAAGGCAGACACTTAAAAAAATAAAGAACCCCAAGTGCTGTTTTTCTCTGGCACTAGGGGTTCTCTTTATTTACGGAGATTTGTATTTCATAAAAACTTGAACTTGTTGATTTTTTGCCAAAGCTGTAAATTGCGTGAAGCTACAACTTTGAACTTAAGGGCGTTGATGCGGCTTACTTCCTTATAATTCAGCAGTTTCATTTCTTCTGCATAGGTTGGATCGTCAAGTAAGGACATAGCCTCGCTGTAAAACCCTTTTTTCACCATGCGCCAGATAAGTCTGTACCACTGCGAAGCTATGCGCTGCTCAAAAATCGACTTTATCTTTTGGTAATCCGGACTATCCTGCTTAAGTGCGAACACAAAGTCTCTGGAGCGACGTACGCCATGAACGGCATGAATATGTTTTTGCCACTGCCACTTGGCATGGATCGCCGAACCGGCGCGAATTCTGTAGTTCAGCAATTCTTGGGGAACAGCGGTTGCCGTGGTCAAAGCCAAAATTTTTATGATGAATTCGTGATCCTGCCCAACCAGGCAGCCATCAACGAAACTGACATTGTTTTTCTCAATTATCTCTTTATCTATCAAAGTACAGCCAATTTGTATATGCGTTTTTGCCGCAACTACCGGCGATAAAATATCTCCTTCCGGATAGGGATGCCGAAAACCGCGTTTTAATTTACGATCATAAACATGCGTATAGCCGCAATAAGCAAAGCCTGTTCCAGCCGCTTCTTTGGCAGTCATCAGCTTTCTTAATAAATCGGGCTTCCACTCATCGTCTCCGTCTAAAAATGCGATATAAGTGCCTTGGGCTGCCTTCAGACCGGTGTTGCGGGCACTCGATGAGCCGGCATTTGTTTGCTGGATTAAGCGGATCCGCTTATCGGCAGATGCCAATGCCTTAATTTTGTCAGCTGTTTTGTCGATTGAACCATCATCGACAACTATGGCTTCCCATTTATGCCATGTTTGATTTTGTACAGAGCGCAAAGTGGCTTGAATGTACTGCTCAACATTGTAAGCAGGAATAATTACAGAAACCAGTTTAGACATAAATGCTCTCCTCCATTAAGTAATTCACTATATAACCGGAATTTTACTCAGAAGGCGCCAGAAGCGCAGGTTTTTGTCCAGAACAATATTTGCCTTAAATCTTTCTTTATTTGAAAGCAAATTTTGATCAAGAGCATTCAGTTCCTCTTTGCACTTGGAATCGGACATAAGTGCAAGAGCCTCAGCATGATAGCCTTTTTTAATCATACGCCACAAAAATTTGTACCATTGTGAAGCCAGTCTCTGGGCAAAAGCAGCGGCGACTTCCTCGTAACCGTCTTGACCTGCGAGCCTTTGCAAGATGGCAGTGCGGGCACGTTGAGCACCATAAATTGCATGAATATGTTTTTGCCATTGCCATTTGGCACGGATAGCTGAGCCAGGGCGGATGCGGTAGAGCATCAGTTCTTTCGGCAGTGACGCGACCTGTGCAATTGAAACAAGCTTCAGGATGAATTCCCTGTCCTGCCCAATCAGGCAGCCTTCAGTAAACCACAGGTCATGCTGGTCATAAAGATCTTTGTCAACAAGGGTACAACCAATATGTATCGGGCATTTTCCTTTTATTGAAGCAAGCAAAACGTTGCCGCTCATATAGGAATGTCTGAAGCCGCGCTGCAGACCACATCTGTAAAGATGGGCATAGCCGCAATATATTATCGATACAGCATTCTTTTCTTTAGCTGCCAGCATTTCTTCCAAAAAAGTTGGTTTCCACAAATCATCACCGTCGAGAAAAGCGATATAATCACCGCTTGCTTCAGCGATCCCCGTATTACGAGCACGAGAAGATCCACCATTAACCTGGTTGATGAGGCGGACACGCGAATCACTCGTCGCGGCTTGTTTTATCTTGGCCTCAGTAGCGTCTGTCGAACCGTCATTAACTACCAAAAGCTCCCAATACGGGTAGGTTTGCTTTTGCACCGAGGCTATGGCTTCCGCGATATATTCTTCGACATTGTAGGCGGGGATTATGATGGAAATTAATTTTGGCATAGAAATACCTCTACTTTTAACAATAAAATATTAATAGCCTTTTGCAAGTAATTATAGCATGAATAACGGCGATTTATAGCAATATACTGCCGACGCGAAAGATTTATTTTCAGTTAGTTTTTTTACCGTAAAAATAATACGAATACAGTAAGAATCCTAGCAAATAAATAGTTTAATGTTAGAATGAAAGAAAAGGATTGTAACTATTTTCTAGATATTTCCGGAAAGTGTAAACTTTTCAACATTGCTAATCATTATAGCTGATAATAGGCACAAATAGCCTATTATACAAGGGGGCCTGACTATGCTGAGGAAACTGAACTTCGATGATGGATTGGTCAGAGCTAATTGGCAGGATTTGTATTGCCGTAATGCTCGCCTTTTGCCTTACGCGTCAAGAGAATATAATGAGCTCTTCAAAAAGTATTTCCGACTTAATGGTAAACGTTTATTTCTGCGCAAATGCATCTATGGTCTATATGACGAACACGGGACTATTCTCATGATCGTTCCTCTATGCATTAAAGGCAAAGAAATTCATATTTTCGGTGATTTTGGCAATGAGGAGATTTTGGATTTTATCTATCCGGATTCAGTTAAGGCAAAACATTTTGAAATAGTTTTGAGAGAATTGCGTAGGAAGTTCAATGGTTATACGCTGATTTTGAGTCGACTTGCACCGGACTCTTTTTTAAGATCCTGGCTGGAAAACAATAATTACAGAAGTTTGACTAAAAAAAGCTATGCCCACCTGCGGTTAGCATCATCCTATAATGACTATTTTCAGCACCTTCCTGGTGAAATAGCTGAGAGTATCCGGCGCTCGGAAAAATTTATGGAACAAATGGGTGTGCCTTACCAAATGAAATTTACCCGTGGTTCACTTGATAAAGAGACTAAAAAGCAAAGTTTTGCTATTCTTAATCAAAAAGCAAACGGCAGTATTGATGCACTGAGATTCATGACGCAGCGTTATGGCGGTAAAAACTTTAACGCGCTGACAGATGCCTGTACCAATGAAAGTAACAGCTTTAATTCATATCTTTATATTGGAGATAAAATGACGGCTTTTGCCTCCGGTTTCTTTGACCTGCATGAGAAAAGGCTGTTTATCAGAAAAGTCGGCATTGATAATGGTTTTGCCAAAGATTTGATTTGGCTGTTCCTGCATACGCAAATGATCAAGTGGTCGATTCAAAACAGTACCTTTGAATGGATTGATTTTGCCGATATCAAGAAGAAATACAGAAATTGGCTGGGTTGTGAGGATTATTGCTGTAGGTCCTACGAGATTCAGCTGTAATTTCAGTTAAAGGGCGGCCAAAGGGGACAGTCCCCTTTGGCCGCTTTTTCAATCCCAAGGTTGCGAAATCTCCTTTTACTGAATATATATCAGTGAAGGGAGGTTTTTTCATGGAAAAAACTACATTGGAAGAACTGGCCAAATTGGCTAAAGCAGTAAAAGGCAGCATCGACAGGCTTTATATTCACTGGACAGCAGGGCATTATGACAGTACTTTTGGCGATTACCACATCAATATTACAGGCGCGGGCGATATTTATCTCAGCACCGATGACCTGACGGAAGTGCTCGCCCATACCTGGCATCGCAATACGGGGGCTATCGGCATTGCTTTGTGCTGCTGCGTCGATGCGACCATCAACTGCGACGGTACTTTTGCGTTAGGCAGTGAGCCACCGACTGATATCCAGATTGAGAGGGCGGCACAGATAATCGCTGTTCTGGCAGACGTGCTGGATTTGCCGATTGACGCTGCTCACGTCTTGACGCATGCGGAAGTGGGTGACCTGGATGGTTACGGCCCGGCGAAAATCGGCACGGAAGACTTCGAAAAATGGGATCTCTGGCGGTTGCCGGATTATGACGGCGAGTGGCGTGAAGGCGGCGACGTGCTCCGCGGCAAGGCCAACTGGTATCTGAATGGACCACATGCCTCTTGTAATGCCTGAACTTTCTTTTTGTCATACTGAGCTTTCTATTTGTCATCCTGAGCGAAGCGAAGGATCTCGGAGGTTGACGGAAAAGCGGTCAAAGGGGACGGTCCCCTTTGACCGTTTCTTTGCCCGCTTTTCCATCTTTTTCAATTATTTTTTCATCATCAGGTTGCGAAAAGCGATTTCGCTGAATATATGTAGGTGAAAGGAGGTGAGAGAGATGGCAAACAAAAAAGTAGAAAAAGTAAGCATGCAGGTGCAGCTTGACAACGGTGTGAGCTCCACCGGTGCCGCACTCAGCAAAACTTACACCTTCAGTAACGTCAAAACAGACGCCGCTCCGGACGCCATTTTGACAGCCGGCAACGCGCTTGGCGGTTTGGCAAGTCATGAATTGCAAGGAGTTTATTGCACCGAAAAGAGTCTTTTGAGTGCAGCACAAGCTTAAGAAAGGAGAATGACAAATTATGAGCAAAGTATTGGAATTAGTATTCAAAGATGCCAAGGGCAAAACCAAAACCTTTAACATCAACGATCCGCGTGACAATGTCACCAAAGCGGAGGCAGAAACAGCAATGAAGAGTATCATCACTGCCAATGTCTTCAATACGACCAACGGCGATCTCACAGACATTTCTGAGACTCGTGTGCGTACCACAGTCGTCGAGCCGCTGGCTTAATAACTTGTGGATACGGAAACACTTGCCGCGCAAATCGGTAATTACGGCTTTCCCATTATTTTGTCGGGCTATCTTCTCGTACGCATGGAGAGCAAGCTTGATAAACTGACCACCGGCATTAACGAATTGCGTGAGGCAATCTTACAATTGAATAGCGAACAAGGCAGAAAAACTGCCGCATAAGTAAAGAAAGAGGCCCTGTTACACAGTTTTGTGTAACAGGGCCTCTTTTGGCGTGTAAAGATAAAAAGGAGATTCCTCGTGCTACTGTCCTCGGAATGACAGAAGAGAAGGTATCATCCTGAACATCCGTCTGTGTCATCCCGAACGAATGTGAGGGATCTCGGTTTTTGTAAAATAGCGGCCAAAAAGGACCGTCCCCGATGACCGCCCGGTGACCGAGGGCAGGGACAAAAAACGGCCAGAGGGGACTGTGAACTGCACCCCAATTGTTAGACAGTATGATATACTGAAAAACAATTGGGGTGATTTTTTATGCCAAAGGGAATACCGCACAAAAGATATACGGCAGAGTTTAAGAAGTTTGTAATT